>OEQY01000069.1_pt1 | contig 33316 bp, 43 predicted proteins | sample 1539871 | NCBI WGS metagenome assembly OEQY01 (sample SAMEA3891877, study PRJEB23780) | metagenome | biome: terrestrial biome; feature: animal house; material: Caecal content | place: Italy | collected 2015-05-05 | reverse complement strand
ACCAAGTGGAAAGTGGCGTAATAAATGGCACAATAAATGTGGATGGCATAATAAATGGCATAATAAATGGCACAATAAATGGCACAATAAACGATATTGATGAAGAGAAAAAAGTTATTGTTGCTAACATGGTTGAGAATCCTCACGTTACGATAAAGGCAATGAGCAGCTATACTGGATACAGTGTCCGAAAAGTCAACAGGATTATAAAAGAATTGAAAGAATTGGGAATAGTTGAGAGAAAAGGGGCAAATAAAACTGGATACTGGGAGATCAAGAAATAGAAAACAATGCTCAAATGCAATCCCAATTAGTTAATATGATCCAGAGTACTTGCTCTTTGAAAATCTGATTTATAATCAATTAAAATTTAATACAAATTGGAATTTGAAGGATGCCTATGACCAGGATTTTGAATCATATAAGAAGTCAGGAAAATCCTATATCTTATAAAAGAAAGCTTATTTGAGGATTATTATAGAGACAGCGCGGCAATATCAAAAGAAAATATGCTTGCATTTCTAAAAGCTAATTCTGATTATAAACTCAAAGACAGTGTAAAAGAATCGCTGGCGAGAGTTCTTATATTGGTAGGAAGCAAGGAATCAAGAATTATGAAAAAATCCGCTGAAATTTTGTATGGACAAATTCCCAACGCAACATTGGAAGTTTTGTCGGGATATTATCATGGGGATTTGGGTATCAATCATGCTTCTGAGTACATTCAGAAAATAGATGATCTTATATTGACGTGATAAATTCTTGCATATTGAAAAATACGGGGCATGGAGAAGTGATCTGAGTAAGACGGAAGTGATCAGTGACAAGCAATTCATCGAATATACTAAAGACGGATACCCGACGACCTTTACCGTGACGCTTGTTAAGCCATACAGACGATGGGAATTTGATATGGAAAACAACAATATGACAGGTCATTGGACTGGCATTTTCACTGCCAAAGGAGACGAAACAGAGATAGATTTTACGGAGCGGGTGAAAGCAAAGAAATGGCTGCTGAAGCCTTTTGTGAAATTGTATTTGAGAAAGCAGCAGACACGGTTTGTTACGGATATAATGAAAATTTTTTCTTAAAGACTTATACTAGGAAGGCGATTTGTTATGAAGAAGTATGAGTATATGACAGTTGATTTAAGCGCAGAGCCATCATTTAATGTTCATATTAAGCTGGATCGGTATATTGAGAAGCTCAATGAATACGGAAAACAGGGCTGGCGTTTGATTTCCGGAACAGATGATTGGAAGTATTCGATCTTTGAGCGTGAAATGGATGATGAAGAATAAAAGACAGGAGGCGTATATCCTGTGAAAGATATGATTGGATACTGCGGACTAGACTGCGAAAAATGCGACGCATACATAGCGACCGCCAATGACGATCAGGCTTTGCGGGAGAAAACGGCGAAGCTGTGGGCAGAGCTAAACAACGCCCCCATTCTGCCGGAACATATTAACTGCGAGGGCTGCCGTATGAACGGGGCGAAAACGCTATTTTGCGATAGCCTGTGCGGGATTCGGAAGTGTGCGTTAAATAAAGGCGTTTCCACTTGCGGCGACTGCCCGGATTTAGAAAACTGCCCGACGGTTGGAGCAATCCTCGAAAATAATCCGTCTGCTTTGGAGAATTTGAAAGAATAAATATATAGAACAATAAACTGGAAGTTGTAGAGGAAAAACATATGAATAATTTAATCATATATGGCAGTCAATACGGTACTACAAAACGATACGCAGAAAAATTTGCAGAAATGATGGATTTTCCGGTTATCAGCTATGAAAACATAAAAAGCCTGACAGAATATGACCGAGTAATCTATTTTGGAGGTTTGTACGCAGGAGGTGTCAAAGGTCTAAAAAGTACAGTTAAGAAATTATCTCCAAATACAAAGTTGGTTATTGTGACAGTCGGGTTGGCCGATGTATGTGATGAAGAAAATATAGTTAACATTAGAAATTCCATAGCAAAACAAGTGCCGGAACATTTACTGAAGATGTCATCTGTCTTTCATTTAAGAGGCGGCATTGATTATCAGAAGTTGAGTTTTAAGCATAAGACGATGATGACCCTTTTATATAACAGAGCAAAAAAACTGCCGGAAGATAGGAAAACCGCTGAGGATAGAGCAATGATTGAAACATTTAATTCAAAAGTAGACTTTGTTGACTATAATTCCTTAAATAATGTGGCAAGAAACATTTAGCAAAAATCAAAGTTGTTGAACAAAAAATATATATGAAGGAGCAAGTAAAATGGCTTTTGACTACAAGAAAGAATACAAGGAATTTTATATGCCGAAAAACAAGCCCGGAATTATAGAGATTCCGAAAATGAATTACATAGCAGTCCGGGGAAAAGGCAATCCCAATGAGGAAAACGGAGAATACAAAAATTCAATCGGTTTGCTGTACGGTATTGCTTTTACCATAAAAATGAGCTACAAGGGGACACATAAAATCGAGGGATTTTTTGAGTATGTCGTGCCGCCCCTTGAAGGTCTTTGGTGGCAGGAAAACACACAGGGACTTGATTATGCAAGAAAAGAAGATATGCACTTTATATCTATGATCCGGCTGCCGGATTTCGTAACGAGGGAAGATTTTGAGTGGGCAGTTCAGGAAGCGACGAAAAAGAAAAAGCAGGATTTTTCAAAAGTTGAGTTTTTTCCTTATGACGAAGGATTATGTGTTCAGTGTATGCACATCGGCTCTTATGACGATGAGCCTGCCACTGTTGATTTAATGCACGACTATATGAAAGCAAACGGGTATGAGCTGGATATTACGGATACGAGATACCATCACGAAATCTATCTGAGCGATCCGAGAAAATGCGATGTGAGCCGATTGAAAACGGTCGTGCGCCACCCAATCCGGAAAACGGAGTAATCGGAGGTTAGTATGCCAAAAGAAGTTGATCCTAAAGACACTACAAGGGCTGCGGCGTATGCACTTTGGATGAAAGCGCCCAATCCAATGGTAACTTTTTTCAAGACCTTTGATGTGACGAATCTGATAAAGGTCAGCAGGAAAAGAAGCTTAAAATTCAATATGCTGCTCGATTACTGTATCGGCAGAGCTGCCGCAGGGGTAAAGGAGTTTTATATCCTTCCGGTCGGCGATAAACTCATACAGTATGACACCATAGCAGTCAATACCATAGTGAAAAACAAAGAAGGCGAAGTCAGCTCCTGCGACCTTTCCTATAACGCCGAGTTAAATCAATTCAACGAGGAGTATCTGAAATATACGGCACAGGTTGCCGCAAGCTGTCAGGACAGGGACTTATCCGAAAACAGTATGGTCATCGGCACTTCCGCCATCATAGATACGGAAATCGACGGAGCTGTTGGTATGAACAGCGGCATTTTCAACAATCCCTTTATTATTTGGGGCAGATACAAAAAGAAATGGCTTCGGTATTACCTGCCCCTCTCTTTCCAGTTCCATCACACGCAGATGGACGGCGCACACGCAGGAGTATTTTTGAAGAACTTGCAAAACGAGATCAACCTGTTGAAATAATGGTTGAAAGAAAGGAGTGCGCTTATGGAAGAATTGGAAGCGATTATGCAGAAATTCGCTGCGTCCGGTTGGGACTTAATAGCTGTCCCGGCTCAGGAATGGCTGGACGGAAAAGCCGATAAGGATACTTTGGTATCAGCAATCAAACAGGCTGATAAAGAATGTGGGAACTGTGGATGTGAGTTAGATCCGCTGTATAAAAGAGCTATGGAGCTTCTTTAATCCCATAGGAGGTATAAATATGTTAAGCTTAGAAAAAGTAAAAAACGAATTGAAAACCTTTGGTTATGAATATACTAACAATATTCTATGCGGACATACTAAATCTAAGGTAAAATGGGTTTTGCCAACAGGGATTGTCAATGTAATGGCATTTGAACAAGCAACATCTTATTTGTTCGGATTTAGCGATAACGGGATTAACCTGTTTCCTGTTCACGGCGATTGGGACATTGCAGACAATTTATTCATTCCGTGGAGTGAAATAACAAGTTTCAAAATGAAAAATGGATTATTAGAAAATGAAATGATCCTGTCAACATCAGCAATGAAAATAGAAATGAAAATCAACAAAGTAGTAGCGAATAATTCGTGGGTTAAGGATAATTTGAATTATTTGAAAGCCAAGAATTATTTTTATCATCAATGACTCAGGTTGAAAATCATCTAAAATGAATAAGATCATAGGTCAGAAAAACCGTAGGACTTTCAAGTTGCAGCCCTACGGTTTTCTTATTATTTATTGACTATCTTTTGGAATGGGAAAAGAAATTGTAAAGGCAAATCCGCCTTGTTTCCCGTGATCGAAAGATACAGTACCATTATGGACGGAAATGAACACCTCGTTAATTACACAATAACACGCCAATATCCAGTTTTCTTGGAGCCTTCACGCACAATCAAATCTTTTTGGATAAGAATTTTAATAGCTCTATCTACTGTTCTCGTAGATATGTTAAGCTGATTGGCAATTTCCTGACGGGAATTTTGCGGAGCTTTTTCAATGAGATGATAAACCGCTAACTCGCTTTTGTTCAGATAAAGCAGAGCTGGATTTAATTCGCCATTTAACTCGCCATTGTCGTCGTTTAATTCGCCATTTAACTCGCCATTCCGTATTGTCGCATTGAGCATAAAGGCGTTATCCGTATATTCTGGTGCCGGAAGTCCGGCGTCGGACATTTCCTTAAACATACGGTCAACGCCTTCGCCAAACTCCTTCACATAATCATATTCTTGCAGGAAACGGGCGATTTTAGGATTTCTTGAAAAATGAACGGTACGGATATTGCTCAAACGCACAATGCCGGGGAGCTTGCCGGGACTTTCTACGGTAATGTGATCGTCAAACATTTTTATCTGAATGTCCGTTCCTTTAATGCTGTAATCTCGATGAGCAATGGCGTTGATGATGATTTCTTTCCAAACGAACTCAGGGTATTCCGGCGTAGTGTGAAATCTACCATCGTTTCCAAGCCGTGTGCGCTCCTTGATTTGATCGCCTACAAATTCAAGAGATTGCCGTACCACATCAAAGATTTTTCCCTCAAACATCTTATCCTTGATGACATTCATTTCTGTGCCGACCTTTGCCTCTGTCCCGTCATAGCGGATAAAACGCACCCTTGCTCTCGGAAAGAAACGCTGCGGCTCTTTCCCGAAAAGAAGAAGCGCCGCTCCGCTCATTTCTTCTCTGCCATCGTGCCGGACAATGTAATCTTTGTTTTGCCTGATGTATTCCTCGGCGGATTTGGAATAGCCGATTTTCTTGCAGTATTCAGCGACAAAATCCATATCAATATCATCTAAAGCAGACCGGAACACAGGCTCATCTTCATAGTAGCGGGAGCCTTTGGCGTACATAAGCTGTAAGCGTTCGTCAAAGTTCAGTTTCTTTGACTTGTCTCCCATCCGGTAATATACCTCGTCCTGCTGGTTGGCGTGAAGCTCGGAGCTTTGGGGAATCGTCATAATCAAAAGATGATTTGGATTCCCGTCCTTGTCCCTGCAATCAACTGTTTCAGTTGTTACCATTACTGAAGGAGTGCAGTAGTCGAAGGGGACACGGAGGATGTCGTTGACATTGTTGGTATATGCGTCGATACCCGTTATATCTCCATTGTCCTCAATACCAATGACAAGTGTGCCGCCGTCCGCATTGGCGAAGGCTACGATATGATTGGATAATCCCTTAGCGTCTTTCCTTGCGCTTTTGCGGTCAAAGACCTGATCTTCCTTTTTCGTACATAATTCTTCAAGCGAGTATTTCATAATATAAATAACTCCATTCTGCCAATTTATTTCAAAAATTGATTGCGGTATTCCTGATGACGGAAACGATAGCCCTGTGCGATCAGCGTATCCGTTTTCAATGCGACCAAGTTTATGTCCGAGTGCATTGCCCGTGCGATCTGTTGAATATCATACCCGTTTTCGATATATTCCAGTATTTCATCATCAGGCAGGGAGATTTGGGAAGCAAAGATGTTTGCCTCGTACTCCATTCGGCTTTGCCGCATATCGAAAATATTAAATTCCTTGAAGCCGCCAGCTTTGACCGCTTCTTCTCTATGTAATGCGTCGTGTCCAATCTCGTGCAGCATTACAATACGCTCCATTACAGGGTGCAGATCGTCTTTTATGAAGATAAAACGGTTACGCATTAAAACCTTGTATGCCCCTCGCTGTTTCTTGAAGGCTAATGGGATAACTTCTATGCCCAGTTCTTGTGCGATTCTATGCGGATCTCTTGTGCAAAGGTCATTTGCCAGCCGATTCGCCTTTCTGACAATCTCTAAAGTCTGAATATCCAAGAGCAAACACCCCCATTCTACTGCCAGTAAGTATATCTTATCAAATACACTGTCCGAAAAAGAGGACATCAAGCGTTATTTCCGGTATTTTTTGGGAGTGTACTTTTTATTATTCTCTTTGGCGATCCAGTACGCTTCCTGAATGCCTTTCATCATCTCGTCCAAATCCTCATCTGCAAGCTCGCCGCCTGCAAAAAGCCCCGTAACCTCTGCCATAAGCTTCTTTGCCTGTCTTGCGCCTTTGCTTCCGTATTTGGATTCAGCGTTCAGCAGAAATTCCTCGTCATCGGTAAGCAGATAGTTGACATCGACCTTCAGGACTTCCGCCATCTTATAATAGGTTTCCCTCTTTTTCGGGTAGCGGGTGCCAGCCTCATAATTCGATATTGTCCGCAGAGAAACGCCGATTGCTTTTGCAAGCTCATCTTGCTTTAAGCCTGCCTTCGTGCGGGCTTCTTTTACTTTCTCACAGAATTTCATTTCATCTGACCTCCAAATTATCCCACCTGATTTGAAAATATCTTGCGTATCCATATTGACAAACGCAAGTTAATTTCGTATAATGTCAATACGCAAGTAAGTTGCGTATATATAATACCTGAACTTGCGTGTTTTGTCAAGGGAGTTCAGCAAATTAGCTTGAACTTTTATCTACCAACAAATGATACCCGTTTTAAGGATTGAGGCGAACAGATGGGACGGAAAGATACACTCGCTGCGAAAAGCATTCGGAAAATGTATGAGCAGCTTAATTTGAATCAATCGGATATATTCTCGAAAACAAAACTGCTTCTCAGTGTATACCGAGATGTGGTCTGGATCACGCTGAGCGAATCTGCCTGTGTGAATGAGGAGCTGGTCTATTACGGAGAAGAACTGAACAGCGCCCTTGTTTATTTGGAGCTGTTTGCGCCGGATACCGAGAAGCAGGAGTTTGAGAGCCGTATCAGCGCCTTGTTTGAAAACAAGTGGATGGTTGATCTGATTGATACCGCTATGGCGAAAATATATGACTACCATAACAACGGCAGGCTGTACCACGAAATCATATCAAAAAGCTACCTGACAGCGTTTCGGTATACGGAGAGCGACCTGCTCGATCTCTTGAATATGGAGCGCAGTACCTTTTACGACCGGAAACGGGAAGCGATTTTGCTTCTCGGTGTATCCCTGTGGGGATATGCGATTCCGAGCTTCAAAGGAATCTTTAATATGAAGGGAGATGATGAAAGCGGCGATACTCCCGATTTTTTCAAATAAAAGCTTGTCCGACTAAAGTCCGACGAAATCCCTACTGAATGTCCGACCTTGCGTATGCTACACTGTGTATGCTGCCCGAAGAACGGCTTTCGTTTACGGAACGAGGCTGAAAACAAAATGGCAGAAAATTGGCGCAGTTTTGCCGATGATACGAAAAAGCAAATCTGTTACAATTAGTATGCCTAAAGCTTTGAGAATTTTTCTTGATTTTCAAATGCTGGTTGAATATCTTTTAGGCGGCAATACAGCAGCTTAGGCAAAACGAATTGAATATGTGTTTTGAAGAAGCAGTTATAGCTTTCAGCCTTCGGGCTTGAATGTTATAGCTGCTTTTTTTGTGCAGCCCTTTTCGCTTTTGTCAAGCGGAAAGGGAGCTTTATGTCTATCACAGTATGGCAGGCGTTTGTATGTAGGTATCCGTGATCTCCGGAGTTTTTGATTGTGACCTTATATATCAAAAATTCCAAATTTAAGGAGATTACGGAAATGAAAAAACTTACAGTAAAAAAGCAGGTAGAATTATTTGCACAGGATTGTAAACTCATCAACCTTCGGTATGAGTATAGTGGTTTCACTGGAACGGAAAAATGGGCAATTATAACGGAGCTGTCCGAAGAAGCATTGTGGGATAAGTACCCTGATGTCATCAGCAGGTATACGCCTTTTATACTTCTGTCAATGGCACAGGGAGAAGTGATTAGTGAATCACATAGAAATAATGATAAATATGAAAAGCGCAGCAAAAGGACGATAGATGTATACGGTTACGAAGATGATATTTTTGAGCAGTTCCATCCGAAATCTATCGCCCCATTTATTGATCCGTTTGATAAAGCGGAGGAGGAACAGATCGAGGAAGAAAAAGAAAAGCTGCGGCAATTAGAACTTTCTAAGGTAAGACAAGCGTTAAGTATGCTGCAACCTGTTCAAAGGGAGCGCCTTCTTAAATCCGTTTTGCTTGGGATTAGTTCAAGGAAAATTGCGAAAGAGGAGGGCATAAATTATAGCTCCGTAGATAAGTCAATCGCTGCCGCAATAAAAAATTTCAAAAAATTTTATGAAAATCTCTGATTTTGGGTGTGCATTTCGCACCCCTTTGTCCAAATGAGTGAAGGGGTATTTCTATTCCGGATATGAAATGCGCTTTCAAAACTCAATGAACAGAGAGGTTATACATAAAATGAAGAAAACAGAAATCAGGCGTGGAGATATATTTTCCTACGATTTTGGCACAAGAATCGGCTCTATCCAATCAGGTGTAAGACCTGTGCTGGTAATTCAGGCAGACAATTTCAATGCGAATGCGCCTACTGTTATTGTTGCGTCCATTACGAGTGTAATAAAAAAGAGGTATTTGCCGTCCCACATTATTTTAGGCGAGGATTTTGGTCTGACGAAGCCTTCAATGGTGTTGCTTGAGCAAATACAGACTGTGAATAAAGATGATTTGACAGAGTATATTGGCTTTGTTGATGATGAGCGCCTTTGGAGACAGATTAACGCAGCCTTGAAAAAAACATTCGGTCTATGGCTTTACAACACTAACAGGATCGGCGACATTCGCTGCCTGTGTCCGAAATGCTTAAACGACTATTTTCGCAATCCGAACTATGTTGTCAGACGCCTTGATCCTTTCGCTAAAAGTAAAGGCACTTGTGATAAGTGCAATGATAGAGGTTGGGATTATATCGTTTATGACAAACGCACCTCTTTCAAAGGGAAAGGGGTATAGGGATGTCGCAAAACAGGGAAAGGAAACGGAAGTTTGACATTCCTATATGGTGTAAGGCAAATCTGTCGATTGAAGAAGCCGCAGCCTATTCCGGTATCGGAATGGCAAAGCTTTATGAGATGACAGAAAGTGAGGATTGCCCATTTGTCTTATGGATAGGTAGCCGGAGAATGATTAAGCGAAAAGCTTTTGATGAGTATATAGAGCGGCAATACTCAATTTAATGAAAAAGTCAAGCCTGCGATGAGCCGATTCGCATAATTGGCTTATCGCAGGATATTGACTATGCTGTAACTACCAAAAGCAAGGAGGTGCAGCAATATGCCCAACAAAAAGAACGATCCGGATATGTCGAGAGTCCCGTTGTGGAAGAAAATGAATTTGACGGTGGAAGAAGCCGCCGAATACTCAGGAATAGGCGTATCTAAAATTAAAGAAATTTCAAATCAAAAAAACTGTCCCTTTGTCCTATGGAATGGAACAAAGCGGTTGATTAAAAGAAAACAATTCGAGGATTATCTCGAAACACAATATTCCGTCTGAGAGGAGGACAAGCTAATGGATAATAAACTGACTGAAACAGGCAGTTCCAACAGGCGTGTGGCTGCTGTTCCAATTTGGGTAAAACCTTATTTGACGATAGAAGAAGCGGCAGAGTATACGGGAATAGGTAGGGATAAGCTTTATGAAATGACGAGCCTTGCCGATTGTCCGTTTGTGCTGTGGGTAGGCAATCGGAGAATGATTAAGCGCAGGATTTTTGATGAATACATTGAGCAAATGTATTCAATATGATGGAGGTTGTATGGACGAAAAAATTTTAGCTTACAGAAGTGAACTCCAAAAGAGGTCGGAAAACACACAGTTTTGGACGAAAACGATTTTAACCGTTGAAGAAGCTGCCGCATACACCGGAATCGGAAGGGCAAAAATCCGCCAAATCATTTCACAAGGGAATTGTCCTTTCACGGTAAATAACGGCACACAAATCTGTGTGATCCGAGAAGCGTTCATTGATTATCTTGATAAGCAGTTTCGCATATAGGAGGAGAGAGAATTATGCCGAGAACAAAAAGAAAAGACAAGTCGAGAGCCGTGCTTCGGACAGGCGAATCGCAAAGGGCTGACGGAACTTATCAATTCCGATGGACTGACAGCAATCATAAGAGGTTTTGCGTATATGCCAAGACGCTTGATGAATTGCGCTACAAGGAAGAACAAATTAAAAAAGATAAGAGCGATGGCATTAAAACCGAAGCCCGATATACGACGGTCAATGAGGTCTATGAGCTTTGGAAGGAACTGAAGCGAGGGCTGAAGAACAACACCTTTGAGAATTATAAATATATGTATGAAACCTTTGTCCGTCATCAAATAGGCTCAAAAACAGTTTCATCGCTGAAAAAAACAGATATAAAGAGGTTTTATAATTACCTTACAGACGAACGCCAGCTAAAACCCTCGACCATTGACAGTATCCATACGGTATTACATCAAATTTTGGATATGGCGGTTGATGATGATTATATAAGAAATAATCCGTCAGATAATGTACTTAGAGAGCTGAAGCAAGCACATTGCTTCAAAACAGAAAAGCGCAGAGCCTTAACCCGTCCCGAACAGGAATTATTTTTAAGCTACTTGAAAAATACTCCCGCCGCACAATATTGGTATCCAATCTTTGCGGTTTTGTTAGGAACAGGACTTCGAGTTGGAGAACTTACCGGATTAAGATGGTGTGATGTCGATCTGGAGAATGATGTTATTGATGTAAATCATACTTTGGTTTACTATGACCACCGCACCGATGGAAGCAAAAAAGGCTGCTATTTTAATGTCAATACGCCGAAAACTCCGGCTGGAAAGAGAAAAGTGCTAATGCTCAGCTTTGTGAAAGAGGCAATTATAATGGAAAAGGAAAGGCAGGAGTTGCTTGATCTTCATTGTATCGCTACCATTGATGGATATACAGATTTTATCTTTATCAATCGCTTCGGAAATCCGCAACATCAGGGAACACTGAATAAAGCAATCCGCCGCATAATCCGTGACTGTAACGATGAGCAGTTTTTGAAGAATGAAAATCCCGAAGTGCTACTTCCGCATTTTAGCTGCCATTCACTAAGACATACATTTACAACGAGAATGTGCGAAGCAGGAGTGAATGTCAAGGTCATTCAAGATACGCTTGGTCATAAGGATATTTCAACAACGCTTAACATCTATACCGATGTGACGAAGGAGCTTAGGCAGTCCGAGTTTGAAGGTCTTGACTCATATTTCAAAAGCGAGTATAATAAAGTGTCTAACGAATAAGCGGCATTTCTTGAGCGAGGATAAAAGCTTCTACACCATTTACACCAATTTATACTCCAATCCACCGAAAAACTACACGAATTTATAGGGATATGGCGATTCAGGAAGAAACCCCGTTTAGACCTGTTATGAGATATGAGGAGGTTTAGGAGAGATTGAAAAGATGGTTGCTTTCGTCCCGACAATGAAATCACAAGGTGCTTCAAAGAATGAGGCAAATAATGCAGCTCAGGCAGAAAAAGCCGCAGCGACAGAGGAAAAACCAGTCGAAAAAATTGATTTTTCTAATGTGAAAATTGAGCCGCTCTTTGAAGAAATGATTGATTTTGATACGTTTAGTAAGTCAGATTACCGTGCAGTTAAGATCCTTGCATGTGAAGCCGTACCGAAGAGTAAGAAGCTTTTAAAATTCACCTTGGATGACGGTGTTCGTAAAGATCGTGTAATTTTAAGCGGTATTCATGAATATTACGAACCAGAAGAACTGATTGGAAAGACCGCAATCGCCATCGTAAATCTGCCGCCTCGCAAAATGATGGGTATTGATTCTGAAGGTATGCTGATCTCAGCGGTACATGAGGAAGATGGCCATGAAGGACTGAATCTGTTAATGGTAGATGACAGAATCCCAGCAGGAGCGAAGCTGTACTAAAGCTTATCAGTAAGACTGAAATGTGGGCTTTAATCAATGATTTGAAATAGAGCCTGGATTAGCATAAGTGAATAGAACGCACTACAAGGACACTTTTCTAAAATAAATTTTAGAGCGGTGTCCTTTTTTGTAGCTTTAGCATGAAAAAACTCCCCGTGGTGCTAGAATATAAATAGTACAAAATAAACATGACCATTTTCAATAAATGTTATATAATAGTCATATGAAGGAGGAGAATGGTTATGGCGAAAGGTACTCAATACTCACAACAGTTTAAAGAAGATGCGATTCGATACAGAAAGAATCATCCCGAATTGACACTTCGTAAAATAGCTGAAAATCTTGGAATCAGTGAATCAGCACTCAAAAACTAGACGAAAACAGCGAAGGAAAATGAAGGGGCTGTTCCCACCCGCGGTTCCGGTAATTATGCCAGTGATGAGGCAAAAGAAATCGCCAGATTGCAACGTGAATTACGAGACACAAAAGATGCTCTTGAAGTATTAAAAAAGCAATCAGTATCCTGGGAAAATGACAAAAGCCCTCTACACAGCTGTATCAGAGTATGTGGAAGAAATCAATGCCCTGCCCGTGAAACGCCAGGTTTCTGTCAGCGGGATACGGAAAAAATTAGGTGTTTCACGATCCGGCTACCATGCATGGAAAAAACGAGTCCCCTCAGACACGGAGATTCACCGTGCAGTTTTAAAAGAAAAAATCCAGAAGATCTATAATGCTTCCCATCAGAACTACGGTGTTCCTAAAATCACGGCAGAGCTACAGAAATCAGGGGAGAAAGTTACAGAGAAAACAGTAGGAAATTACATGAGGCAGATGGGGATGAAAGCACAATGGGTGAAACCATATGTACAAACAACAACCGATCCTGATTTTAACCAGAAATTAAAAAATATACTGGAGGAAGAATTCAATCCGGATCATCCAGATGCTGTCTGGTGCTCAGATATTACTTATATCTGGACATATGAAGGGTTTGTGTATCTCACAAGTATTATGGACTTGTATTCCAGAAAAATTATTTCCTGGGTACTTAGTGATACCCTGAAAGCAGGCAATGTAGTGGAGTGTATCGAAAAAGCAAAGAAACTCCGAAAGATTGACAAACCGTTAATTTTTCACTGTGACAGAGGCTGTCAATACGTATCGGAAGCATTCAGAAATGCCACTGCAGGAATGATCCATAGTTATTCAAAGAAAGCCTATCCCTGGGATAATGCCTGTATAGAATCCTTTCATGTACTCTTAAAACGGGAATGGATCAACCGTTTTAAGATATGTAATTATACGCATGCTTATCAATTGATCTTTGAATACATAGAAACTTTTTACAATACTGTGCGCATTCACAGCCATTGCGGATATTGGTCTCCAGATCAGTACGAGAAACAATATCTACAAGATATAAAAGAGAATGCATCAAAGATAACAAGTTAACCTTTGTTGCTGAATGTGAAAAATGGTTACATTTAATTTGTACTTTTTCTTGACATAGTACCAATCTGCGGCAGCGGCGGAACTGGAAGCACAGGAGCTTGTGGAGGATGACAGCCAACGGAAGTATGGCGAAGCATTTGGGATAAAGGAATATCTGCATCTGGAACAGTTTGATAAAGCGGTGATGGCATCTCTGATTGAGAGCGCCAAAGTGATGGGTGAGGACAGGCTGGAAGTAACCTGGAAGCATCAGGATATTTACGAAAAGATTTTAGATGAAATGCAGGGATAGTGATGGTATAATGAGGATGTCTGCCGGAGGGCAGGCATCTGGAAAGGATGGATGGAATGATTTACATAACGGGAGATACCCATGGGCAGTTTGGGCGCATAGAAGCATTCTGTGAGAGGTTCGGGACAAGCCGTGAGGATATATTGATTATTTTAGGTGACGCAGGGATTAACTTTAGCGGATGGAACCGGGACTGCGTGAAGAAGAGGTTCCTGGAATCCCTGCCGATCACGCTTTTCTGCATCCATGGGAACCATGAGCAGAGACCGCAGACCATAGACAGCTATAAGGAAAAGCAGTGGCACGGCGGCACAGTGTATTATGAAGAAGAATACCCAGATCTGCTTTTTGCGAAGGATGGGGAAGTTTTTGACCTGGATGGGAAGCAGACCATCGTGATGGGCGGAGCTTACAGCATTGATAAGATGGTACGGCTGATGTATGGATATGGCTGGTGGCCGGATGAACAGCCGTCTGATGAGATCAAGCGGTATGTGGAGAGCCAGCTTGATAAGCTGGGGTGGAAGGTGGATGTGGTGCTGAGCCATACCACGCCGCTGAGATATGAGCCTGTGGAGGTGTTCCTGTCCGGGGTTGACCAGAGTAAGGTGGACAAGTCTACGGAAGAGTGGCTGGATGGGATTGAGGATAAGTTGGAATATCAGAAGTGGTACTGCGGGCATTATCATACGGAGAAAAAGATTGATAGGCTGGAGATAATGTTTGAGAATTTTGATGTGTTTTGTGTTGAGTATAAGGGATTTTGAAGGAATAAAGTTGGCTAAATTTGTTTAAAAAATATATTATAGGAGACCAATATGAACAAGAAATATACTGTCTTTTTAAGTTCTACATACAAAGATCTTAGGGAAGAAAGGAATGAAGTTATACACGCATTATTAGAAATGGATTGCATACCGTGTAGCATGGAATATTTTCCATCAGATGATGATGAACAGTTTGAATTTATAAAATCTGTAATTGATGAATGTGATTATTATGTTTTAATAATTGCTGGAAGGTATGGAAGCATTGGAAAAGAAGGTCTGAGTTTTACAGAGATGGAATATAAATATGCCGAATCTAAGAATATACCTATAGTATCGTTTGTTCATAACGCTATAGGAAATATTAGTGTAGATAAAAGCGAAAAAAGCGGTGTGGGGAGAAAAAAGCTGGAGGCATTTAGAAAATATGTTTCTAAAGGAAAAATGGTAAAGTATTGGAATGGTAAAGATGATTTGGCAGGGAAAGTATCCAGAACCATGATTTCTATGATTAAAAGACATCCAGCAGTTGGATGGGTAAGAGGGAATTATGCTATAGATAATGATACATTAGTAAAAATGAAAAAATTGTACGAAGAAAACATTGCATATAAAGAAAACGCGATAGAGAAAAATAAAAAAGAAGGATTGATGCAAGGAACGGATGAGGTTGGCATTGTTTTTAATATCTTAGAAGATAAGTATGCTACAGAAAAGATTTTGAAATGTAAATCTATTAAGTTTACATGGAACGAATTATTTGTAATATGGGGAAAGATTTTTTTGGAAGAAAACAGAAGATATGAGGTTATACGTGAGCTTGAAAGATATTGTATAAATAAGAAAATGATTGTAGTAAAACCGGGAGAAAAGATTAGTTTATCAGAAGATTCATTTAGTAAGGTAACTATTCAATTTTTAGCGTTAGGGTTGCTTGAAGTAGTGCATCCAAATCATGATAATGATTATGATATGATACAAGAAAGTAGATATAGATTAACTAAAGATGGCGAAGAAAATTTGCTATATTTATCAGCAAAAAGAAAAGCAAATATAATTCAGGAGTAGAAATAGTAAAAAATTTTTGTCCCATACTTGACATGAGCTGATGGAAATGGAAGAATGAGCAGACTGCTTACATTATTGCTTCTCTATCAGAATGGCTATGAGGTGGGCAAATATATTAGCGTTGAAAAGCAGATTGAAAAAACAAAGGATGTTTATTATGATGTACTGCAAGGAACAGATCACGGCTGGCATGAGGAGCAGAATGATTATACCCCATTTATTCGGTATATGCTTCAGGTGATTCTGGCGTGTTATACCGAGTTTGAGGAAAGGGTTGGCATGCTCACTAATGGTGGGGTTAAAAGTCGTCCTTATGACATAGTCAAGGCTTATGTTTCTGGAAAAGTTGGGAAATTTACCAGTGCGGAAGTTATTGCTGGGTGTCCGGGAGCGGGACGCTCTGTAATACTGGCGGCTCTGAAAAGGCTGACTCAGGAAAATATGATTGTGAAGCTGGGAAGCGGGAGGAGCACCTATTATGTGCGAAGTGATTCGATTGAATAACTGAAGTGCTATAATATAGTTGTAACACCCGTGGCTCTCTATCTAATATTCTTTATAAAACCCTTTACAAAAATCCGCTAGATGAATGTACTAGAAGGAAATAGGTGTAATAGATGGAGAATAAATGATATCCAGCAGTTTTGCAAGTATTGGAACAGGTAAACTGTGTAATTTATCGCAGAGAGTAAGAAAAGTTTGTTTACTAGTAAGGTTGGAGGTAGGGATGATTGATATTTACTATGTGGAAGATGACAGTGGTATTGCGCAAATTGTAAAGGAATATTTAGAACAAAGAGGTTGTAGTGTTACAATCTATGCAACGGTTATGTCAGTGAAACAAGCGCTACAGCGTCATGTCCCAAGGATTATTCTTTTGGACTGGAATATGCCTGATGGCAGGGGAGATGTTCTTTGTGAATGGATACGTTTTAGATGGCCAGAGATTCCTATTATTTTTCTGACAGTAAGAAATGATACGCAGGATATTGTTCATGGATTTCAGAATGGTGCGGACGATTATGTTGTGAAGCCATTTGAATTGGAGGTTTTATATTCCAGGATTTGTGCGTTGCTTCGCAGGACAAGTAGTATATCGGAACGTTATCTTTCTTGTGGAGAGATTCGGATTGATAAAAGCAAAATGATGGTTACTTGTCAAGAAAAGGAAATTAGAATGAGTCAGGCAGAATATCAATTATTACTTTTGTTAATGGAAAATAAAGGGAAAACCGTTACGAGACAGCAGTTGTTGGAACAAATCTGGGATTGTAATGGTAATTATGTCAACGATAATACGTTAACCGTTACAATGAAACGATTAAGAGAAAAATTAAATCAGCCATCCTGTCTAAAAACGATTCGGAGTTTTGGCTATCGTATGGAGGATGTGATATGACGGAGAAACGAAACAGGGCATGGATGGTTTTACTTATTTTGGCAGTTAGCTTAATAACTGCTTCTTTCAGTGCTGTATTGTTAAATAACTATCATTTGAGAAAACGGTTTGAGTTATTCGGTACCTTTTGTGGGGAAGTAATCCATGCACGACCCGATATGGAGCAAACCATATTGGAACTGGTGAAAGAAACGGATGGAATGAAACAATCCGAACAGCAGAATTTCTTGCAAATGTTTGGCTATCGTGCCTCCGATTTTGATCAGGACGGCGGTGTTATCTTTCTAGCTATAGCAATCGGGATGGCAATTGGTAGTTTCCTATTTGTTTTCACTTTTTGGTATTTGCATAGAAAGTCAGCAGTTCAAATAAAAATGCTAACAGATTATTTAGAAAAAATTAATACAGGGAGTCAAGGCCTTCTTTTGGAAGCGTCCGAAGGAAATTATTCAAAGTTGCAAGATGAGATTTATAAAACAGTAACGATGTTGTATCAAACAAGAGATGCTGCAATCGCTGCAAAAAACGGTTTCGCAGAAAATCTTGCGAATATTGCTCATCAGCTTAAAACTCCAATTACGACGCTTTCTCTGTCTGTTCAGATGATGGAAGCCAATCCTTCTTTAGAATATGTTTCTCAAATGAAAAAACAGTTGAGTCGGTTAACGTATTTGGAGGAGGCATTGTTGTTATTGTCTCGGATTGATGCAGGTACCCTTTCGTTTCATCGGCGTTTTGTAGATGTATTTACATTACTTATATTGGCAGCTGATAATTTACAACAGATATTAAAACAGTCGGGAGTTAAGATTGATATTCCAGAGATGGAAGAGATAAAAGTTTTTGTGGATTTGGATTGGACGATGGAAGCAATTATGAATTTAATGAAAAACTGTGTGGAGCATAGTGAAGAAGGAATGACGGTTCATTGTTCTTGTGAGAAAAATCCATTATATGTACAAATAAAAATTTGGGATGAAGGAAAAGGGTTTCTCAAAGAAGATATACCGCAGTTATTTGAACGGTTTTATCGTGGAAAATCCGCCAAGAAAGACAGTGTAGGAATCGGACTTTCGATTGCAAAAGAAATTATTGAAATGCAAAATGGTATTCTGAGTGCAAATAATTTAGTAACAGGTGGAGCCTGTTTTGAAATTCGTTTGTATCGTCACTGAGATGTCACTTTACTTTGCTATGATAAGAAAAACGAAATCATAGGAGGTTGGCATGGAAATTTTAAAATGCAGCGGAGTGCAGAAAGTGTTTGGAAAAGGCGAAAGTCAAGTGAGAGCATTAAATGGAATTGATCTTTCTGTGGAAAAAGGAGAATTTGTGGCGATCGTTGGAGCATCGGGTTCTGGAAAGTCTACGTTATTGCATATTTTAGGAAGTGTTGATAAGCCGACAAGTGGATCGGTTATTGTAGATGGGGTGGATATTGGAACATTGAACGCTACGAATGCAGCTATTTTCAGAAGAAGAAAAATTGGGCTGATTTATCAATTTTATAATTTAATTCCTACACTGACAGTGGAGAAAAACATTGTTATGCCTTTGCTTTTGGATAAGAGAAAACCAGAGCAGGAACATTACGAAACGATTGTTCAGACTTTGGGAATTCAAGATAAATTAAAAGCATTGCCGCATCAACTTTCTGGCGGACAGCAGCAGCGAGTTGCAATTGCAAGAGCATTCATTTATCGTCCTGCGATTTTGCTTGCGGATGAACCGACGGGAAATTTGGATCAAAGAAACTCCAAAGAAATTATGGATCTGCTGCAATTGTTTCATCGGAATTTAAAACAGACCATTTTACTTGTAACCCATGATGAGAAAGTTGCATTGGAAGCAGACCGCATTGTGACAATTGAAGATGGTAAGATTATAGATGATCAGAAGCGGAGGTAGGTACGATGTGGAAAGATTATTCAAAAAGTTATATAAAAAATAATCGTGCTGCGAGTAGTTCCATTATGGCGGCAGCTCTGATTGCAACGTTATTTCTATCTTTGCTGTGCTGCTTATTTTTTAATTTCTGGGTTTATGAAGTGGAGCAAATTAAGTTAGAGGAAGGGGATTGGCAGGCACGCATTACTGGAAATTTAAACGAGAATGATTTGTCTGTAATAGGTCAATTTGCGAATGTGGAGAATGCGGTGATCAATGAAGCGTTATCAGATGAAGAAACAGTAATCGATCTATATTTCCAAAATATTCGAACCATTTATGAAGATATGCCGCAAATCATTACAAAACTTGGGCTAGAGGAAAGTGCCGCCGAGTATCATTCTCTGTTGTTATCTAGGTATTTTATTAATGATCCACAAGATGAAACACCGCCGTTATTGCTGCCTTTTTATGCGGCGATATTCGTTGCTGTTTTCATTTCTTTGATTTTAATTATTCGCAATTCCTTTGAAATATCGATGAATGCAAGAATTCATCAGTTTGGCATTTTTGCCAGTATTGGGGCTACACCGAAACAAATTCGCACATGTTTACTCCAGGAAGCAGCGGTACTTTGTTTTATTCCAATTTTACTTGGAAGTGTTTTTGGAATTGGAATAAGTTATACTGTGATAGAATTAGTCAATCTCTTTGCAGCGGATGTGGCTGGACGGCATCCAGCGGTATTTCAGTATCATCCAGTAGTCTTTCTTGTTACATTTCTTTCTGCTAGTTTAACCGTGCTTTTTTCAGCATGGATACCTGCAAGAAAGTTAAGCAAAATAACACCACTGGAAGCAATCCATAATTTAGGAGATTTTCAGTTTAAAAGAAGAAAGCATTCTCGTGTATTATCCTGGATGTTTGGAATAGAAGGAGAATTGGCAGGGAATGCATTGAAGGCACGGAAGAGACAGTTAAGAATTTCTACGATTTCATTATTACTGTCATTTTTAGGATTTACGATTATGCTTTGTTTTTTTACGCTGTCTCAAATTAGTACAAGATATACCTATTTTGAACGATACCAAGATGTTTGGGATGTTATGGTAACTGTGAAAAATACAGAACTTGCAGCATTTGATCAGACGAATGAAGTAAAGAAACTTTTAGGTGTGCAAAATAGTATATTGTACCAAAAAGCAGAAGAAACGAGCCAGATGACAGCAGATTGGCAAAGTGAGGAATTAATGGTATTAGGGGGAATCGAAACGATTGCAGGGGAGGATATCGTGAAAGAAGGGGAGTATTATAGAATTAAATCTCCGATTATCATTATGGATGATGAAAGTTTTTTAGAATATGCTTCACAAATTGGTGCAGTGCCAAGTTTGGAAGGTACGATTGTCCTAAATCGAATATGGGATAATGTAAATAGTAATTTTAGAAATAGACAATATATTCCTTTTGTAAAAGAAGATCGAGAAACGATTTCTTTTTATACAACGGAGCAAACACTTATTGATGTTCCGATTTTGACCTATACGCAGGAGACGCCAGTACTACGTGAAGAATATGATAATTATACTCTCGTACAGTTTATGCCGTTATCTATGTGGGAGAATCTATCAAAACAGATGAATGGTGAAGAAACAAATATGTATATCCGAATTTTAGCACAAGATAGATCGAATTTGACCGAATTAAGTCGGATAGAAACGGAAGTATCCCAAGTATTGGAACAAAATTACAATATAGAGAGTGAAAATCGAATTCAAGAGAAACGTTCTAACGATGAGATGATACAAGGTTCCCAAATCATTCTGGGCTCTTTTTGCGGTTTACTTGCTGTCATAGGAATTGCGAATGTATTTTCTAATACATTGGGATTTTTACGGCAGAGAAAACGAGAATTTGCCCAATATTTGTCCATTGGTTTTACACCTGCCAATATGAAAAAAATGTTTTTTATTGAAGCTTTTGTGATTGCAGGCAGACCAATTTTCATTACATTGCCATTAACAGTGGTGATCGTGATGTTGATGATTTCAGCAAGTTATTTAGATCCGATGGTATTTTGGAGAGAAGCTCCGATTTTTCCGATTTTCCTATTTGCACTTGTTATAATTGGATTCGTATCGTTGGCTTATTATATTGGAGGAAAACAAATATTAGAATGTGATTTGAATGAGGTCTTAAAGAATGATGCAGTGATTTAAATGAATTATAGATCGAGCAGAAAGGATTGATGTTCTTGGTCTTTGCGATGAAGAAGATTACTTTAGGTGGGATAGTAAAGAAAAATTGAAATTTTAAATAAGGTTCTTTACATACTTTATCTCATATGATATAGTATAAAAAGATTGATAGAAGGGAGGTGGCTTGATGTCGGCCATTCGCAAGTAACAGGACAATAAAATTTTATTTTCATCTGAAAATGATGGGTTTCTTTGTTGTACTTATTTTGCGGATAGTTGCTTAGGCTGCCTCTTACTTAGGAGATCGTGTAGTGTTTCATTATCATTTTAATTAAGAATCGTTTGTTTAATGATCGTTCAGGCTCTGTACTGAATGGTAGTTGTAATGCTTGTTGATAGTGGAAGCAATAGAATCTGTGTTTCGTATTGATTGGATAACTCATCATTCGGGGGTTATCTTTTTTATTGTCCTGATACATGATGTATTTTTATAAATTTAGATTAATTGTGTGAGGAGATAATGGAAATGAACCGTGAAAATAAAAAAAAGCGATATGAAAAGGGATATTATAAAACACATCCATGTACAGACAGTTTTATATGCAAAGTTTGTGGACGATTAGTTGTATCTGCTGGAGCTGGCAGTGATCATCGCAATCATTGTCCAAATTGTCTATCCAGTCTTCATGTAGATATTGAACCAGGTGATCGTGAGTCCGACTGTGGTGGTATAATGGAACCAGTTGCAGTATGGGTAAGAAAGAATGGAGAATGGGCGATGATTCATCGTTGTCGCCGTTGTGGAAAACTCAGTTCAAATCGAGTTGCTGGGGATGATAACCCTATGAAGTTAATGTCTATTGCTATGAAACCTCTATGTTTGCCTCCATTCCCATTAGAACGAATAGAGGAAATGACAAAGTTAATGGCTGGAGATGGATGTATGGAGAGATAAGAATTTTAATCTTATAACCATTCTGTGTTCAGAAGTATGGAAAAATCATTATATTGGATTATAGTGATAGATCAATCAAAAAAATGGAATCTATGAGGAAGTAACAGAATTGCTTCAAAAAGCTGGAAAGGAAATTGTAGAATTTTCTGGAATTATGGCGAACCCTACCTATAAAAAAGTATTGGAAGGCGCAAAACTTGCAAAAGAAAAAGACGTTTCCTTAATTCTTGCGGTTGGCGGTGGTTCTGTAATGGATTGCTGTAAAGCGATTTCATTAGCAGCACGCTGTGAGGAAGATGTTTGGGAGAGATTTTGGGCTAAGTCAGGTGTGATCGATTTTGAACCGTTTCCTTTAGGTGTTATTGTGACAGTGGCAGGAACAGGCAGTGAAATGAACGGTGGAGCAGTAATTACGAATGAAGCATTAAAAATAAAAACTGGAAAAGATTATCCTCAATGTAATGCTCAGTTTGCTTTAATGGATCCTACCTATACATTCAGTGTACCAAAAAAACAGATGATATCAGGTAGTTTTGATATCCTTTCTCATATTATGGAAACTTATTTTAGTGAACCAGATGAGGACAATGTGTCAGATAATATTTCAGAAGCTTTAATGAAGAATGTCATTAAGAATCTGCGCACTGCAATTGTAAATCCAGAAGATTACACAGCAAGAAGCAATTTGATGTGGGATTCTACCATGGCAGAAAATCAAATTATTAAATTAGGAAAGAAAATGGATTTTGAATGTCATCAAATAGAGCATCAACTTGGAGCCTATACAAACTGTAATCATGGATGTGGTCTGGCAGTTATTCATCTCGTATATTACCGACATATTTGCCAGTCAGGATTAGAAAAATTTGCACGTTTTGCAAGAAATGTTTGGGGAATATCCGCAGAAGGAAAAACAAAAGAAGAACTGGCAATTGCAGGGGTAGAAGCTTTGGCAGATTTTATCAAAGAGATCGGACTTCCTACAACACTTCGGGAATTAGGAATGAAAGACAAATCCATGCTTGAAGAAATTGCAAATTCCTGTAATTTGTCATTGGGAAGTTATAAAAAGATGACACATGAGGAAATTTTGGAAATATTGAATGAATGCTTAAAAAAAATAAGAGGGGAAGAATTTATGAGAAAAATAAGTTTTATCTTATCTGAGAGGAGAACTTGGAACTTATTCTAGAGAAACATTGATTCTTTATGGAAGGTTTATTGTTTCTGTTAAACAGCAGGGGGAAAATCTTGCCTATATTATAATGAATCATACAGCTAAATTATATGGATATAAGTCAGTGGAAGATGCAGAAAATAAGCTAACTTAATGAATTAGTTAAAAAGTTTAACTTTTAAAAAGAACAAAGGAGCCATTCCTTCATAGATGATGATTCATCTATTTTGCAAGAGCTCCTTTTGGAAAAATGTTTAATCTATCTGTACGATATTTTATTTTCCTGCGGCGATTTCAAATTCTTTTACGATTTCTTTGTCAGGCTTTTTTGTACAGAGAGATACTGCTATAATGAATATACAGGAAATCACAAATGCTGGGAACAGTTCATAGATTCCCCACATTCCTCCCATTGGTTTCAAAAACTGTTTCCAGACAAACACAGAAATTCCTCCAGCCAGCATTCCAGCAATTGCTCCAGGCCGATTGATTCTCTTCCAAAACAGAGAAAACAGCATAACTGGACCAAAGGTAGCACCAAATCCTGCCCATGCAAAGGAAACTAATGTGAAGATAACACTATTTTCATCCCATGCAATTACCAGTCCCACAAGGGCAATCAAAAGCAGAATAATTCTGGAAATATTCATAACCTTTTTATCATCCGCTTTTCCTTTTTTCAAAATTCCTTCATAGATATTTTTGGAAAATGCGGAGGCTGCAATCAGCAGATAAGAGTCTGAGGAGCTGATCGTTGCAGCTAGAATACCTGCCATAATCACACCTGCAAGAACTGCTGGAAGTAAATGATTGGAAAGTACAATAAATACATTCTCTGCATCGCTTGCTGTTGCTAGAGAAGAGTCTGTTGGAAACAAAGCTCGTCCGATTACACCGATGCATACAGCAGAAAACAGAGAAATGATACACCATATTGTAGCAATTCTTCTGGATTTTTTCAGTTCCTCTTCTTTACGGATTGCCATGAAGCGAAGGAGAACCTGTGGTACTCCAAAATATCCAAGTCCCCAAGATAACGTAGAAATAATGGTCAGAAAACCATATTTTCCTGCTTCCCCAAACTGTGCTGCTCCGTTTATAGTAAGTTGTACCCCCTCACTATCAGTTTGAGGAGAAGCAATTCCAATTAGGCTTAAATATCCAGGGATGTCTTTCACATTTTCCAAGACTGCATTTATCCCACCAGCAGCCTGTGTACCAAGAATCAAAATCGTCAAAAGAGCAATTACCATAACGACTGCCTGCATAAAATCTGACGCACTTTCTGCTAAGAATCCTCCGATAAATGTATATACTACGACAAAAATTGCACCTGCAATCATCATGGAATGATAGGAAGCTCCAAACAGTGTCGAAAACAGCTTACCACAAGTAACAAAACAGCTTGCAGCATAAACAGTAAAAAATACAAGAATAAACAGTGCGGAAATTCCCAAGATTACCTTTTGCTTCTCATGAAAGCGGTTGCTGAGAAAATCTGGGACGGTAATTGCATCCCCAGAAACTTCTGAATAACGACGCAATCTCTTGGCAACGATCAGCCAGTTTATGTAAGTACCAAGGGCAAGTCCTATGGCTGTCCATGTTGCATCTGAAATACCGCACCAATAAGCCACCCCTGGTAATCCCATCAGGAGCCATCCGCTCATATCGGAAGCTTCTGCACTCATTGCAGCTACCCATGGTCCAAGTGAGCGACCTCCAAGAAAATAGTTCTCAGAGTTTGCCTGTGCACGTTTGGCAAAGTAAAGACCAATACCAATAACAATTAGCATATAGCCAATCATCGCAAATAAAATTTTTAATGTATCACTTGACATTTCTATTCCTCCCTAAATCTATAAAACATTTATAAATTCTAACAGAAATTTCATAAACTGTACAGTATTTTTTGTTTTTTACTTTATTATTTGATTTATAATTGGATTTAACACTTATATAATAATGGATTAATTGATTTTGAAAAAAATAGTCCATCTGTGTTGACAGATCAGTTTTGTCAAAGTATAATATAAATAGTTCAAATTTGAATATTCCAAATTAGAAAGGAAGAGAGGTTTTGAAAAATATAAAAAGTATCTTGTTACTTCGTGATTTGGTAGATTCATATGAAGCAGCATGTAAACCAATATGCCGCAGCATAAAATTATCGCAGACGGCATTTGATATTTTAGTGTTTTTGACAGATCATCCTGAATATGATACAGCAAAAGATATTAGCAAATACAGAGGAATTGAGCCGAATAAGGTATCATTCAATGTAGAGAGACTAGTGGAAGAGGGATACTTGGAAAGACATTCCGTTCCTGGAGATCGCAGAAAAGTACAACTGGTTTGTACGAAGAAGGTACAGGCGATTATGGAACAGGAACGGGAAATATCGGAAAAGTTTTACTCTACCGTGCTGGAAGGTATGAGTGCGGAAGATATTTCTAAGTTTGAACAATATGTTCAGATTATTTGTAATAATATTGAAAAATTGAAACATATCTGAGTATTGGAAAAACTAGAAATATTGTGTATTGGTATGGATGCCTGCATGTAGAACTGATAGTAACAAATTAAAAACTTTTTCAAAAATGGGAAGGTAGGGGAAATGTGAATTTAAGAAGAAAAAAAATGCAGGAAAAACTGCAAGAAAAATTAAAGGAAACATTAAAAGCAGTGCTTCCAGTCATTATGATTGTGATGGTGCTGTGCTTTACCATTGCTCCGATTGAACCAGGAATACTATTAGCATTTTTATTGGGGGCAGTATTCCTGGTTGTGGGAATGGTATTTTTCACACTTGGGGTAGACTTGTCCATGATTCCTATCGGAGAAAATGTAGGAACTTGTATGACACAGACCAAAAAACTGTGGCTAATGATACTTTTAAGTTTTATCCTTGGTTTTATCGTTACGATATCTGAGCCAGACTTACAAGTATTGGCAGAACAAGTACCTTCTGTGCCGAATATGGTACTTGTGTTGTCAGTTGCGTTTGGTGTAGGTATATTTCTCGTGGCTGCATTATTAAGAATGTTATTTGGCATTACACTAGCACATATGCTTGTTGCACTTTATAGTATTGTGTTTCTACTAGCATATTTTGTACCTGGTGATTTCATTGCCGTGGCATTTGATTCAGGTGGCGTAACGACAGGACCAATGACAGTTCCGTTTATTATGGCGTTGGGAATTGGTATTTCTTCCATCCGAAGCGATAATCGGGCAGAGGATGACAGTTTTGGTCTTATAGCGCTTTCGTCGATTGGTCCAATCTTATCCGTTCTTGTGTTGGGGCTGATTTATCATCCAGAAAGTACAGAATATGTGGCAGAGGTCGTTCCAGAAATTGGAAATTCTGTAGAGTTATGGAGTGTTTTTATTCGTGGATTGCCAAAATATATGGAAGAGATGGCGATTTCACTATTACCAATTATTGTATTCTTTATTATTTTCCAATTAATATTCCGCAAAATGAAAAAAAGAATGTTGATTAAAATAGTGATAGGAATGATCTATACTTATGTTGGATTAGTACTATTTTTAACTGGAGTAAATGTGGGATTTATGCCGGTGGGCAGTTATCTTGGTCAGGTAATTGCAGGAAACCCATTTAAATGGGTCATTGTGCCAATTAGTATGCTGATTGGATATTTTATTGTATTGGCAGAACCTGCAGTTATGGTACTGACACATCAAGTAGAAGAAATTACTTCTGGTACGATTACAGCAGGCGCAATGAGTTTAAGCTTATCCATTGGTGTTGGTGTATCACTTGGGCTTGCTATGATACGTGTACTGACTGGAATTTCTATTTTCTGGTTTTTAATTCCAGGATATGCAGTGGCACTTATTTTATCATTTTTTGTACCAAAAATATTTACGGCAATTGCATTTGACTCAGGTGGTGTAGCGTCAGGACCAATGACGGCTACCTTCCTACTTTCATTTGCCATTGGAGCATGTATGAGCGTAGGAGGAAATATTGTTACGGATGCTTTTGGAATTGTTGCTATGGTTGCTATGACTCCGTTAATTACGATTCAGATTCTGGGACTGGTATATCAGATAAGATCGAGACATTCAGAGAAAGCAGAACGAGGAGCTGGAGCAGATATTCTTTCGCAGATTTCAGATGATGAAATTATAGAACTTTAAGAGGTAGAATAATATGAGTATTTATATGATGATGACCATTACAAAGCGCTCGATAGGGCGAAGATTAGATGCCATTTATGAACGAAACGGTCTGTCTGCGACCTTTGGTATGTTAGCAAAAGGAACTGCCAATAGTGAAATGTTAGATTTTCTGGGAATGGAAGTAACGGAAAAACTAGTAATGATGTCAGTTGTAACAGATGATATGTGGAAAACAGTGAAAAAAGATCTGGAAAAAGAAATTCAGATTGATGTTCCTGGTACAGGGATCGCCTTCCTTATGCCTCTTTCAAGCATAGGAGGAAAAAAAGTATTGCAGTTTCTGATCAATGGACAGAAATTTGAGAAAGAGGAGGAGAGTATCATGAAAAACACCGTATATGAATTGATTGTTGTGATTGCAAATCATGGGCATAGTGAAGAAATTATGGATGCAGCAAGAGAAATGGGGGCAGGCGGAGGAACCGTCATCCATGCAAAAGGAACTGGACTTGAGAAAGCAGAGAAGTTTCTTGGCGTTTCCATTGTAAATGAAAAGGAAATTATTTTTATTGTAGCAAAATCAGCAGATAAAAATGGAATTATGAAATCCATTATGCAAAAAACAGGCTTACAGAGCGAAGCAAAATCCGTTGTATTCTCCATACCAGTAACCGATACGGCAGGATTACGTTTACAAGAAATACAATAATAGGAAATAAAAATAAGACTTATTCTATGCTTCTAGGTAGAGTAAGTCTTATTTAGATAGAATAAAAAGGAAAGAGAGGAATTTATGATGACAGAGAAACAGCGTATGTTATCGGGAAAATTATATAACCCGTATCAAGTGGAATCAAACTGGGGAACATGCAAAGAAGTACTAAACAAGTTTAATTCTATGTCTTGGAAAGAGGCAGAGGAACGGATGCTTTTGCTAAAGCAATTATTTGGCAGATTGGGGGAAGGTGGATATATTGAACCTCCATTTTACTGTGACCATGGTGATAAAATTTTTATCGGTACAAACTTCTATGCCAATACAGAATTGCTGATTTTGGATGAGGCAGAAGTTATAATTGGAAATAATGTATTTCTTGCGCCTAGAGTAAGTATTTATACAGCAGCGCATCCAATTGATGCGTTTGTTCGAAATACAAAGCTGGAGTATGCGAAAAAAGTTACAATTGGAAATGACGTATGGATTGGTGGAAATGTTGTTATCAATCCTGGTGTTCATATTGGAAATAATGTAGTAATCGGTTCTGGTTCGGTTGTAACAAAAGATATTCCAGATGGAGTGATTGCAGCGGGAAATCCATGCAGAGTGATTCGGGCGATTGAGGAAAGCGATCGTATTTATTGGAAAAATCAGATGGAAGAATATTATTCAGAACAAAAGAAGAAAGATGCTTATTAAAAAAAGATTCATTTGCCTTTTGATTCTGGATGATTGTTTTGCTATACAGGATATGTATGACGAGTAATAATTTATAGGTATTGGACATGAAATAATAAGATAGATTATAATAGAAAATAATAAAAATAAAAAATCAGTCTTTAAGAAAAGGAGTCGATAGCAAATGAAGTATCAAATATTGGGGAACTCTGATTTAAATGTATCTCGTATTTGTATGGGTTGTATGGGATTTGGTGATGCAAAAAAAGGACAGCATACATGGACATTGGATGAGGAACATTCTAGAGAAATTGTGAAAAGAGGCTTAGAATTAGGGGTTAACTTCTTTGATACAGCTATTTCGTATCAGAGTGGAACAAGTGAGCAGTACGTAGGACGAGCACTCCGAGATTATGCAAGAAGAGAAGAGGTAGTAGTAGCTACAAAATTTTTGCCTCGAACACAAGAAGATATTGAGAGTGGAATTAGTGGGCAGCAGCATATTGAGCGTATGATAAACCAAAGTCTAAAAAATCTTGGAATGGATTATGTGGATTTATATATTTATCATATGTGGGATTATCAGACACCGCTTTATGAAATTATGGATGGACTGAATCGTGTTGTAAAGTCTGGAAAAGCTCGTTATATTGGAATTTCCAATTGTTTTGCATGGCAATTAGCAAAAGCCAATGCGTTGGCAGAGAAGGAAGGATTTGCAAAATTCGTTTCGATTCAAGGACATTATAATTTAATTTTCCGAGAAGAGGAACGAGAAATGGTTCCTTATTGCAGAGAAGAAAATATTGCATTGACTCCGTATAGTGCATTGGCAGGAGGACGTCTTGCGAAACATTTGGGAGAAACTTCCAAGAGGTTGGAAGAAGACAGTTATGCGAAATTCAAGTATGATAAAACAAAAGAGCAGGATGAAGTAATTATTAGCAGGGTAGCAGAGTTGGCGGATCAAAAAGGAATTTCTATGACGGAGATTGCATTGGCATGGCTTTTAACAAAAGTAACAGCTCCAGTTGTAGGGGCTACAAAATTCCATCATATTGAAGGAGCTGCAAAGGCAGTGGAAGTTGCTTTAAGCGAGGCAGAGATTGCATATTTGGAAGAGGCTTATGTTCCACATAGTTTAGTTGGAGTTATGGCACAAAACAGTGCGAAACCACGCCAGGAAAAACCAGTGTGGTCAGTTGGAGATCAAACATTTGAAAGGAAGGAATAACATGAAACATTTATATGAAACAGATCCAGAATTCATGGAACGATTGGAATATTTCTGTGAGGAAGTCCAAAAAGAAGAAGGTCAACAGCTTGACGATGTAACAAGATATATGGCTATTTTATCCACATTGATTGGATGCCAAGGAGTAGATGCCTATCAATCCGTTTTGCCAGAAGCTTTGGATAAAGGATTAACACCTGTAATGGTAAAAGAAATTGTATACCAATCGACGGATTATGTAGGAATTGGAAGAATGCTTCCGTTTTTAATGGCTACCAATGAAGTATTTAGAGAAAGAAATATTGCAATGCCTTTGGAAGGACAGGCAACTACTACATTGGAAGATCGCCTGGAAAAAGGTGCACAGGCACAAGTGGATATTTTTGGCGAGGGTATGAAGGAATTTTGGAAAAAAGGACATATCAATCGCTGGCTTGCTGCGAATTGTTTTGGAGATTATTATACGAGAAAAGGGCTTGATTACAAACAGAGAGAATTAATCACGTTTTGTTTTCTGGCTGCACAGGGAGGCTGTGAACCACAGTTAACGAGTCATGCAGCAGGAAATATGAGAATTGGAAATGACAAAGAATTTCTGATTCGAGTAATTTCTCAATGTTTGCCATACATTGGATATCCACGCAGCTTAAATGCATTAACATGTGTGAATAAAGCCGCAGAAAATGATTAAACTCTATTAACTAGTAGATGGAACTGCATCCTTTTGAAAAAGGGGATGCAGCTATTTTTCGTTTGCACAAAGAATCATTTACTTTCATTTGCTGCAAAAAGGTATGCTTAAAAGGTATATTGATCAATAAAAATAAAGTATTAGACGTAGAATGTTAATTCAGTTATAATGTAAATGTAGTTACTATTAAGAGCGGATGGAATGAATTGCCAAAGTATTAAAAAATGAAAGAAGGAATTGAATGAAAAAATTAATTGTATGGATGTTTGTATTTATCATGATGGTGTCATTGACTGCTTGTGGAAATTCAGATAGGGCAGAATCAACCAATCATTCGTTGGAAGAGAGCGTTGCTTCATTGCAGGAAGAAAGTTCTGATGTGGAGCAGTCGGAAGGAAGGGTAGAACACGATTCTCAAACTGTTTTAGTTGCTTATTTCTCTTGGGCAGATAATGCAGTGGTGGAAGGAGAAGTCGATGCAGTGAGTTCTCCTAGTGTAACAAAACCAGGAAATGTGGAACAGTTGGCTCTATGGGTACAGGAAAGAACAGGAGGAGAACTCTTTTCGATTCGTGTAACAGAACCGTATCCAAGTGATTGGGATGAATGTTTAGAACGTGCGAATGAAGAAAAGGCAGATGGTGCCCGTCCAGAATTAGCACAGAGCGTAGAGAATATGGAAGACTATGATGTGATTTTTTTAGGTTATCCAAATTGGTGGTATAGTTGTCCAACGGCAATTCTTTCTTTTCTGGAAGAATATGATTTGTCAGGGAAACAGATTTATCTGTTTTGCTCCCATGGTACAGGAGGACTTGCCAGTAGTGTAGAAGATATTCGTGCAGCGATTCCAAATAGTAGTATTTCGGAACATGTATTTGATGTTTATGAAGAAGATGCAGCATCCTCCAAGCAGGATATTGAAACTTGGCTGGAGGAGCTTGGATATTAGAAAATAGTTGGAATAGGAGAAATGAAGATGGAATATCGAAAACTTCCGAGAGGAACCGAACAAATTAGTATTATTGGTATTGGCAGCAGTGCAATTGGAATGGCAGGGGAAAAAGAGATAGAAGAAACCATTGCATTTGCGTTAGAAAATGGAGTGAACTATTTTGATATGGCGTCTGCGGATGCAGCACCGTTTCCAGCTTATGGACGGGCAATATCTGGAAATAGAGAGCGTGTTTATTTTCAGATTCACTTTGGAGCAAATTATAAAACTGGAAAATATAGCTGGACGACAAAGCTGGATGAAATAAAACGATCGGTGGATTGGCAGCTCAAATCTCTAAAAACAGATTATATTGATTTTGGTTTCATTCATTGTATTGATGAGCAAACTGATTGGAATCAGATTTTGTCAAATGGAGTTGTAGATTATATTCAACAGCTGAAAAAAGAAGGCGTTATTCATCATATTGGTTTATCTTCCCATACACCAAAGATTGTCAATCAAGTATTGGATCAGCAACTGATTGATATGCTTATGTTTAGTATTAATCCAGCCTATGATTATCGACATGGGGAATATGCGATTGGAAGTGTGGACGAACGAATGACAATGTATCGGCGTTGTGAAGCAGAGGGGGTTGGTATTTCTGTTATGAAAGCCTTCAGCGGAGGTCAGCTATTAAACGCAAAAACCTCACCGTTTAAAGAAGCAATGACGGAGTACCAATGTATTCAATATGTGTTGGATAAACCAGGCGTATTGACCGTTCTTCCTGGAGTACGAAATAAAAAGGATTTGGAACGAATTTTAGGATTTTTGCAGGCAGAGGAAAAAGAAAAGGATTATTCGATTTTAGGAAACTTTACACCTCAAGATGCAGAGGGAGTCTGTGTTTATTGTAACCATTGTCAGCCATGTCCAGTAGGATTAGACGTGGGTCTAATCAATAAATATTATGATCTTGCTTTGGCAGGAGATGAGTTAGCAAAGGATCATTATAAGAATTTAAAGAAAAAAGCAGAGGATTGCATCAAATGTGGTCACTGCAATTCTAGATGTCCATTTCATGTGAATCAAATTCAAAGAATGGAAGAAATTTCAGCTTATTTTGGAGCGTAGTTATTTATGCAAAGTATGTTTGTATTTTTTGATGTGGAGCAGCCATTGATTCAGTTTTTTGCAGAGTATTTAGCAATGATGGGATTATGGGTTTGTGTTGCTTATTATGTAGCAAGGCTAATTCAGAGGAGGTATGTATAAAGGAATGAAAGTGGAATAATGAATTTGTGAAACGGTTCCAAAAGAAATTTTTCTCCGCGAAGCGGCGTTCCATCCAATCTTTCCCCTTGCTGATGACAGATTGTTTTTTCGATGATC
>OEQY01000068.1_pt1 | contig 33341 bp, 20 predicted proteins | sample 1539871 | NCBI WGS metagenome assembly OEQY01 (sample SAMEA3891877, study PRJEB23780) | metagenome | biome: terrestrial biome; feature: animal house; material: Caecal content | place: Italy | collected 2015-05-05 | reverse complement strand
TGCAAATCAAGGGTACATTCTTTTTTTACAATTTCTCGGAAATTATTGGGATCAGAAAGTTTTAATGCACGTTTGATCTTTTCTAACAGAATAACTGTGTCATATGGTTTTGTAATAAAATCCATCCCACCTACTTGAATACTTTTTAATTCATCTGCACTGGTATCTCTGCTTGTTACAAAAATAATCGGGACTTGCTGCACTTTTTTCATTTTCTTACAGATCTCATATCCGTTTTCATATGGTAAGTTAATATCAAGCAAAACTAAATCTACAACATATTGTGATAACTCCCCTGCTAAGTTTTCAAAATTAGTCAGCAAGACAGTCTCATATCCTTGTTTTTTCAGCAATTTGGAAAGTTCCAGACGAGTGATTTCATCATCTTCAATAATTGCAATTTTCATAGTTACCTCCTAATCTCTCACTTACTGCAACATAGATTCAGGGACAAGTGAAAGTTTCTTTCAACCTTTAACTCTCCTCATTGATATTTTTCTTAAACCCTATATAAGTCGTTAACCAATACACGATATAAACGAGGAAGAAAATTGTCAACCCTCCAGCAAAGTAAGACAAATAACTATACTGGTTTTCCAAAAATATATAATATACATTATTAATGGAATCAATCAAACTAAAGTTAACTAAAATTGGATATACAGCCGGCATACCAAATAAAATAAACAGCTGTTTTCTAATTGTCCTATAAAGTGTTTTATCGTTAACGCCTAATCTTCTTAATGTCAGATAGCGATATTTATACTTTGTGGAATCACTTAACGCTTGAATCGAAAGTATTGTTCCAACAACCGCAATAAAAATAAAGGAGATATACAAAAAGATGCTGGATAACATTGCTATCATCGTGTTGTTTTCTTCAATTGCAGAGCCTCTGACTCGCACTCTATAATATTGACAGTTGATTTCTCCATCGCTTCCCGTTTTACATAGACGATAGGACATTCGTTCCTCTATTTTCGTTTCTAATGATGCGGTTGTTTCTTCTTTTGTATCTACAATCAAATGACTTTCTGCCAATTCTAAATTCTTTACATATGAATCTGGAATCACGATTACAAAATCACTTCTACTGTTTAGTGTATACCAAAAAGTTTCGGTTGTCACTCCTTTTAGCTGTAAGAAATCTCCACTTGATAATTGAATTTGTTTAATACTCTCATTTCCTTCCACCAAATACTTCGATTGACTGCTTGTAACTATTATATATTCATCTTCCTGTAGGCTTATCGTATCCATATTTCTCATTGTTAATAGCTGATTATAATCGCTTAACTTCATAACACTGTCATAATCGGTAAATTCATCATATAATCTTTGAATTTGTTTTTTCGGTTCCTTATAAATATCATATGCAAGTGTTTTTTCTACGGTATAATCTTCTTCTATCACTTTAATGTATTCCTTAAATGCTTCTTGATCGTCATATATACTCACATCATAAGGTGCTTCTTGATCCAAGGAACTTTTATACAATCCATTACTAAGATTTGATATGTTTAACGAAAATATAGATAGCAGAATTAACATGGAAAGTGTCCCAAACGTAAAACTCATTGTTCTCGCTTTAGAAACAAATGTTCTTATCAAAAACAGATTATCTTTTTGATATTTTATTTTTTTGCTTTTTATTATAAAAGAACATACCATATCTGCAACTGTAGCAGAAATACCATAAATACTAATAATTAAGCCAATCATACTTAACATTAAATAAGTAAGTGTTTCATTTTTACTGATAAATTCCATTTGAAAACGAGAATACCAAAGCCAAATGGAAGCAATCCCTACCATATTTCATTAAAAATTCTTCCATCTTCTAAAAACAAAATGCGATTACAAAAAGAGGCAGTAAATGGATCATGTGTTACCATTAATATAGTTGCCTGTAATTTCTGATTAATATTTTCCATTGTTTCCAATAATAATCTGGAAGACTTAGAATCCAATGCTCCTGTTGGTTCATCTGCCAAAATCAATTTCGGTTCATTAATCAATGCTCTTGCACAGGCACAACGCTGTTTCTGACCGCCAGAAACCTCATAAGGAAACTTAGATAGAATATCAGAAATTCCCAGTTTATCCGAAATATCTTGTACTTTTTTCTTAATCATTTCTGGATTTTTCTTGTTAATAATCAAAGAAAGGGAAATATTCTCCTCAATGGTTAATGTATCTAGTAAATTAAAATCTTGAAAAATAAATCCTAAGTTTTCACGTCTGAAATCTGCAAAATCTTGCTCTTTCATCTCCGTAATGTCTTGATTATTTACAAAAATATGACCACTTGTTACAGTATCAATCGTAGAAATACAATTCAGCAATGTTGTTTTACCAGAACCACTTGCTCCCATAATTGCAGCAAATTCACCTTTATCTATATACATGGAAATCCCGTCCACTGCCTTTGTGATATTACCTGTACTTCCCCCGTAATACTTTTTCACTTGTTCTAAATTTAATATATGTTCCATACGAATTGCTCCTTTCTTCTTACATGGATTTGGAATATAATATAATTATAACAAGTTCCATGGTGAAAAAATACTTACAGTTTTGAAAGTCAATTTATGGTACACAAAAAGGAGATATCCGTTTTGATATCTCCTTATTTTTGAAATTCTATTTTTTATTTTTACATCTTTCTGCTATATACACGACCAGTTTTTTTCCTATACTTATAATTAGAAGTATATAATATTCCAAAATGTAAGGGAAAAGAATCATTGTATTGATTTAGTCGATCAACTCTATTTAATTTGTTAGTAACTCTTTCATCATCTTTTGGATGATTCCTGGATTTCCTTTTCCTTTTGTCTTTTTCATTGCCTGACCAATTAAAAATCCCATTACTTTTTCTTTTCCCGCTTTGTATTGTTCTACAGTAGATGGGTTTTCTTCTAATACTATTTTCACGATTGCCTCTAATTCAGAACTATCACTCACTGCTCCAAGTCCATGTTGTTTCACATATTGTTCTGGTTCGATATCCTCTTCAAAAATATGGAAAAATACGTCTTTTGCAACGGTCTGTGTAATGCTTCCTGCTTCGGTCATTTCAATTAATTTAGCTAAATGTTCTGGAGAATAGGAAATTTGCTCTGGTTCCATTTTCTTTTCTTTTGCTAGACGGAATGTCTCTCCAATCATCCAGTTGGCTGCTTTTTTTGGCTGCTTACATAGATTAACCGTTTTTTCAAATAAATCTGCAATTTTCTTTGTTCCTGTAATTAGATCTGCATCGTATTCGGAAAGCTGATATTCGGTTTGATAGCGAAGCTTCTTCTCTGGCTGTAGTTCTGGCTGTTTTTTGCGAATTTCTTCTATCCATTCATCACTAATTACAACTGGAGGAAGATCTGGATCTGGGAAATAACGATAATCTTTTGCATCTTCTTTGGAACGCATTGGATAAGAGGATTCTTTATTATCATCCCAGCGTCTTGTCTCTTGCAGCACGTTCTTTCCTTCTTCCAACAATTCAATCTGACGTTCTCGTTCCCCTTCGATGGCACGAGCAATGGCTTTAAATGAGTTTAAATTTTTCATTTCGGTTCGTGTTCCAAAGTTTGGGTTTCCCACTTCCCGTACAGACAGATTCACATCTGCACGCATGGAACCTTCCTGTAATTTACAATCCGATGCTCCTAAATATTGCACAATCATACGAAGTTTTTCCAGATAGGCAATGACCTCATCCGCATTTCTCATATCTGGTTCTGATACAATTTCAATCAGTGGTACGCCGCTTCGATTATAGTCCACATAAGAACAGTCGTCCCACTCATCATGAACCAATTTTCCCGCATCTTCTTCCATATGAATCTCATGAATTCTAATGAATTTCTTTCCAGCAGCTGTTTCAATCTCAATTTTTCCATCATGACAAATTGGAAGATAGAGTTGTGAAATCTGGTAGTTTTGTGGATTATCTGGGTAAAAATAGTTTTTACGGTCAAATTTACAATATTGATTAATTTCACAATTTGCAGCCAGACCTACTTCTAATGCTAACTCTACGACTTGTTTATTTAATACTGGAAGAGAACCAGGCATTCCCGTACAAACAGGACAAGTATGCGTGTTTGGTGCTCCGCCAAATTCTGTCGAACATCCACAGAAAATTTTTGTTTTTGTTGCAAGTTCCACATGAACTTCTAAACCAATTATCGTTTCATACTGCTTTGCCATTATGCCTCCTCCTTTCGACTCTGCTCATACGTATAAGCTGCCTGAATCATTTTCTTTTCTTGGAAACAATCTCCAATAAATTGAACTCCAATTGGAAGTCCTTTTCGATCCATTCCGCATGGAACAGACATACCACAAAGTCCTGCTAAATTAACTGCAATTGTATTAATATCTCCAAGATACATCTGAATTGGATCAGAAAGACTTTCTCCGATTTTCATTGCAGTTGTCGGTGCAGCTGGTCCCAGAATTAAATCATACGTTGCAAATGCCTGGTCAAATGCTTGCTTGATTAATGCCTTTGTACGCAGTGCCTTTAAATAGTAAGCATCATAGTAACCAGAACTTAATACAAAGGACCCCAACATAATCCTTCTTTTTACTTCCGCTCCAAATCCTTCCGAACGACTCTTTTTATACATTTGATGCAACCCGTCAAACGCACTGGCACGGTATCCATATTTTACTCCATCAAATCGAGCTAAGTTCGAACTTGCTTCCGCACAGGCAATTACATAATAAGCTGGAATTGCGTAATCGACTAAGTCCAAATGGAAGTATTCCACTTCTGCTCCCTGTTCTTTTAATACATCGGCTGCTTTCAAAATTGCTGTCCGAACTTCTGAATCTAATCCTTCTCCAATATATTCCTCTGGAATTCCGATTTTCATTCCCTTTACATCTTTTTTTAATGCAGAAGTAAAATCATACGCCTCTCTTGCCACCGATGTACTATCCTTTTTATCATGTCCTGCAATTACTTCTAAAATCGCTGCACAATCGGCGGTATCTTTGGCAATTGGTCCAATTTGATCCAATGAGGAACCATATGCAATCAATCCATAACGGGAAACGGTACCATATGTTGGCTTCATACCAGTTACACCACAAAATGAACTTGGCTGACGAATGGACCCGCCCGTATCCGAACCAAGTGCATAAAAACATTCCTTTGCTGCCACTGCTGCACAAGAACCACCCGAAGAACCACCTGGCACATGTTCCGTATTCCAAGGATTTCTTGTAATTCCAAATGCAGACGTTTCCGTTGTGCTTCCCATTGCGAACTCATCCATATTTGTCTTACCAATAATGACGGCTCCCGCCTGTTCTAATTTTTGAACCGCTTCTGCCGTATAAGGTGGTATAAAATTTCCTAATATTTTGGAACTACACGTTGTTAAAAGCCCCTTTGTACATAAATTATCTTTAATTGCAACTGGTACACCTGCCAGTGGACTTGTTAATGTTCCATTTTCAATTTCTGCCTGAACTTTTTGTGCCTGCTTATAAGCATTCTCTCTATCAATGGTTACATAGGCGTGAATCTCTTTTTCTTTTTTATCAATCTGCCCAAAAACAGCATCCAAGGCTTCCATTGCAGTAACTTCCTGTGCCTGAATCTTTCTTCCCAGCTCTAAAGCTGTCAAATCCAATAACCCACTCATCATTATTCCTCCTGCCTTTTTACACCGTTTTCGCTACTTGGTACTGACCATTTTTTTGCTTTGGTGCATTTGCCAACATCGCTTCCCTGTCATCTCCATTTGTTACAACATCTTCTCGAAATACATTCGCAATTGGAAAAATATGCGACATTGGCTCCACGTTTGAAGTATCCAATTCATTTAACTGGTCAATATAATTTAACATTTTTTGCATATCTGCTTTTGCCTGTTCTTTTTCTTCTTCCGAAAGTTCTAATTTTGCCAATATTCCAATATATTCCATCATTTCATCATCAATCATTTGAAATCTCCTTTCTAGTCTCTCGTTTAAGGTTCCAATCGGTTTAAATCACGTGGAAACAGTGACGTTTCTCTTACATTTTCTTCCCCAAGCAGCTGCATCGTCAATCGTTCCAATCCAATTCCGAGTCCTCCATGTGGCGGCATTCCATGACGGAACGTATCCAGATAAAGCTCCATTCCTTCTGCTGTCATACCTCTTTTTTCCATCTTTTCTTCCAACATGGCACAGTTATGAATTCTCTGTCCTCCCGTTGTGATTTCCAGTCCGTGGAACAATAAATCAAAGCTTAACGTAAAGCGACTGTCCTTTGGATCATCCATTGCATAAAACGGACGTTTTTTCGATGGATAATGTGTTACAAATACAAAATCAGCTCCACACTCTTCCTTAAAATACTGACCAATCAACTGTTCTTCTTCTGGTTCCAGATCAAATGGATTGCGAATGGAACGGTTATATTTTTCTGATACAAGTTCCTTTGCCCGATCAAAACGAACGACTGGAATTTTTTCTGTATTTGGCAACACGATCTTTAATGTATCCAATTCTTTCATATAGTCTCGTTTCAATAAATCCATCGTATACTGTAAAAATCCTGTTTCCATTTCCATTAAATCATAGAAGCTATCAATATATCCCATTTCCATATCCATACTAATATATTCATTCAAATGACGCTTCGTATTGTGCTTCTCCGCACGAAATACGGGTGCAATCTCAAATACTCGATCAAATACTCCAACCATCATCTGCTTATAAAACTGAGGACTTTGTGCAAGAACTGCTGGCTTATGGAAGTAACTCAATTTAAACACATTGGAACCACCTTCTGCACTCTTCGCACCAATTTTCGGTGTATGAATTTCTGTAAACTCCTGACTTTGCAAAAATTCACGGAACCCTCTTCCAATGCCCTCTTGAATGCGGAACTTTGCTCGCTCCCGAATATTTCTAAGAGAAAGCGGTCTTGTATTTAGCTTTGCTTCCAGAGATGTATTTAACTTCCATTTTGAAACAGGCAGCGGCATCGGTTCCTCTGGCATAGATAAAACCGTAATTTCCTCCAGACGAATCTCTCTTCCCCAAGGAGCACGTTCCTCCTTTCGAACTACCCCCTTTACACGAACCGCAGCTTCCTCCTTCAATTCATGCAAATCAAATTTACAAACTTCAGGCTCAAACACCGTTTGAACTAGCCCTTCCCTTCTCCTCAAAATAACAAATGCAACTTCCCCCATTTTACGAATACTATGAACCATCCCCTCCGTCATGATTTCCGTATCCAAAACCTCTTCCTTCAATAGTTCCCTTAAAGTTAAGCTCTTACTTTCTCTCAAACCAGTCAAAAATTCCATAACAATCTCCTCATTTCCATTTATTTTATTATAATTCCTTTTTCCGTTTCTCCGCTTTCCTGAAAACAGTTGGATATCTCAAAGCGTCCTCCTCTAGAATATAAAAAAATCCCCAAATATCAGAATTGATATTTCGGGACGGAAGTTTCCGCGGTACCACCCGCATTGCATAAAATGCCACTCAAATACGTAACGTGTATCCACGTATCAGCCTACTCTGTTCGACTGATCAGCTCCAGAGTGTTCCCTATTGTTTATTTTCCCTTACAGATATTCTCAGTCGGTGATATCTGTTTCCTGTCAGGTTCCATAAAGCAGAGTCTCTTTCTTTGCCTTTCTTTCTTTTAATCATTCATCAGCGTCGTAATCATTTCCGCAGTTTCTACTAGATTTGTACCAGTATCCATACTGCATTTTTGAATATAGCGGTGGGCTTCTTCTTCTGTCATATGATTTCGTTCCATTAACAATGCCTTTGCATCATTGATAATCTTTTGCTCTTTTTCTGAACGTTTTTTTGGCTTTTCCCTTTGCTTTTTCATTTTATAACGTTTACTTAACATCATATGAAGCGTATTCACAAGCTCAAACACACTCAACGGCATCGTCAACGTCATAATTCCTTCTTCTTTATAACTTTGCACTGCCCTCTTTGGAAGCAGCAATAAAATATCAAAATTCGAGGGCAGACACTCCACAATCTCAGTATAAAACATATCCGATAACCGATATGCACTAATTAGGATGCCACCGTCTAAGACGTTCATCTCATTCAATGCCTGAGCTCCTGTTGTACAAACCGTAGCAACATCATAGCCATTTCTTATCAGGACATCTCTTATTTTCTTTCCTTCTTCCATTTTAGGAAAAAGAATAACGATGCGATCCATGTCTGTTCCCCCTTTTTTGATTTTTATTTCCTTTAAATTTTATATAAATATTGATCAATTTCCCATTTTGTCACCTGCATTGTATAATTTTGCCATTCTGCTTTCTTTGCACGAATGTATTTCTCTGCAAAGTTTTCTCCAAGTACATGATAAATAAACTCATCTTGTTCTAAATTATAGAGTGCTTCCCTTAACGTAGATGGGAGAGAATGAATCCTCATTTCCTTCTTCTCTTCTTTGCTCATCTCAAATATATTTCTGTCAATTGGCTTCGAAGGCATAATTTTATGCTCGATTCCATCCAGTCCTGCTGCCAAACAAACTGCCAATACTAAATATGGATTAGAAGATGGATCTGGAGATCTGAGTTCTACCCTTGTACTTTCTCCTCTCGCCGCTGGAATACGAATGAGGGGACTGCGGTTTTTGGCAGACCATGCGATATATACAGGCGCTTCATATCCTGGAACAAGACGTTTATACGAGTTGACAAGCGGGTTTGTAATCGCCGTCATTCCTTTCATATGCTTTAAAATACCACCAATAAAATAATAGGCTTCCTGGCTTAACCCCAATGGATCATTTGCATCCACAAAGCAATTCTTACCATTTTTAGACAATGACATATTCACATGCATACCAGAACCGTTAACTCCAACTTTTGGCTTTGGCATAAATGTCGCATGAAGTCCATGCCGTTTTGCAATCGTACGCACTGCAAATTTAAATGTCATAATTCGATCCGCCGTTGTCAATGCATCCGCATACTTAAAATCAATTTCATGCTGTGCGGGTGCAACTTCATGGTGGGACGCCTCAATTTCAAATCCCATATCCTCCAACGTGAGCACCATATCTCTTCTAGCATTTTCTCCCAAATCCACTGGTCCTAAATCAAAATATCCCGCCTTCTCATGAGTTAATGTAGTAGGCATTCCATTTTCATCGGTATGAAATAGGAAAAACTCGCATTCTGGTCCAACATTAAATTGATATCCCATATCGGCAGCTCTCTTTAATACTTTCTGTAAAATATATCTTGGACTTCCTTCAAATGGACTTCCATCTGGACGATAAATATCACAGATCAGACGTGCAACCTTTCCTTGCTGAGGTCTCCATGGAAGAATCGTAAAAGAATCCAAATCCGGATACAAATACATATCCGATTCCTCAATTCTTACAAATCCTTCAATCGAAGAACCATCAAACATACATTGATTATTTAACGCTTTTTCCAGTTGGCTGGAAGTGATTGCTACATTTTTCAATGTACCAAACATATCGGTAAATTGAAGACGAATAAATTCTACATCTTCTTCCTCTGCCATCTGTAAAATCATTTCCTTGGTGTACTTCGCCATCTCTATCTCTCCTTTAATTTCCTTTTTCGCTATTTTTAAATAGAGCAGCCTCATTCTTTCTTAAATAGAATTCTGATAAAAACAGAAAGGCGCTCTTATCCCTTTAAGAATAAGAACGCCTTCGTTCTGTTAGGAATTATATCATTCTGTTGTTTTTCTGTCAATTGGTTTTTTGTGGGAAATACAAGCATTTTTTGCAATATACATAATCAAAATTTCACAAATAGATTCCTTTATTTCCATACAAGCCACTCCATTATATTATATAGATAATATTGTATTTTCTTTTTATACAAGAACTACAATTCCATCTATTATATTTCTTATAACTCATATAATATTAATTTTTTTATTGTATTTTTTCTAATAAATTGTATACCAAAGATCAAATAAAATTTAAACTTTTATTCCTTCCTCAAATTTTTATTTTAATAATTCCGTCTCTGGTACAATTCCCAATTTCTTTAAGTTTTGATAGGAACGTTCTACGCTTTCATCCCATACTTGACTCGGTTCATGACAATCCGATCCAACGATTACCCGAACCCCAGCTGAAGCTGCTTTTTTCCAAAATGTTTCATACGGATATGGATAACGTTTTCCATTTGGAAACTCCCATATCCCACGCCGAATTCCATTTGCATTATATTCCAATGGAATATTGTAGTTCACTGCTGCATCCAATATAATATCCGTTGCCTTTTCGCAGTTTTCATCCCAATTCCATGGATTAATCATGAAAATATCTGGATGTGCAACTGCCTGAAACAACTCTGTCCGTATTCCTTGTGCAACTGTCTTAGCATAATCCACATAAAACTCCGTGAAGTCTGTTTCATAAATATTTTTCGTTTCGTTTCGACTGGTTTTGCTGCTTCTTTTCTTTCTTGGATTGCCCATAGAGGGACTGATGCATATCTCCTGCTATAAATACATTTGGTACGGAGATCCGATACGGCGCTTGTTTGGAAGCAACATTTCGTTGATAACTCTTGCCTCATAGCGATTTATTGATTAAAACAATTCGACACGACCAAGCAGCAGATCGATCAGATTGCAATGGAAAATTCCGTGCTCATCATAAAAGTTATGAGGAATATCCATACGGACAATAATTTTTTTGAAAAAGTCCTTGGTCAATGTCAAGGATACAAGTTCTGAGGATTTTTTTTTCTCTGTATTCATCTGAAAAGCAGACTGGATGTAGATTTTTTTATCTGCATCATTCACAATGAAGTCAATTTCCCTTTGAATGTTTGCACCTCTGGTACGATCGGTTACAACACCGACATCAACAGAATACCCTTTACGTAGAAGTTCATTATAAATGATATTTTCCATAATGTGTCCAGGATCGTATTGGCGATAATTCAATCTTGCATTACGAAGACCAATATCTGTGTAATAGTATTTGTTAGGATACTTGAAATACGTCTTTCCTTTCACATCATAGCGCCTTGCCATAGAAACAAGGAATGAATCAATGATGTGTTGTACATAGTTTGATACCAATGTAGAATTAACTTTTTCGTTCTTCATGCTGGTCAATGCATTGGCAATATTAGTAGGATTAGTCAGAGAACTGATCTGTGAAGCGAGGAAGTCCAGAATATCATTCAGAATATCCTCACGCTCGATACCATTGCGTTCTACAATATCCTTTATATACAATTCGCTGTACAGAGAGGACAAATAATCTTTTTTATCCTTTTCATCTTTTAACGCCAATAGGCGTGGCATGCCGCCGTAAAGCATATAGTTATCCAGAACTTTTCGCTCATCACCGCCCACGTAAGAGTAAATCTCTTCAAAGGACAAGGGGAATACATGAATTTGGGTAGCACGACCACGGAACTCGGTAGCGATATCTTTTGAGAGACCCTTAGAGTTACTGCCTGTCACATATACATCCAAATTTTTATAAGCTTTGAGTTCATTCAGCATATCATAGATTGAAACCTGAATTCCACCATTTTCCTTGTCTATAACCTTTATGGTAAGCTGTACCTCATCAATGAACAGATAAAATTTTTCATCTTTCTGTTCTGCTACAAGAGCTTCAACATATTCACAAAGTGTTATGGGATTTCTAAATTTATAGTATCTTCTCTGATCCAATTCGATTTTTATGATGTGATCTTCCTGAACCCCCTGTGAGAGAAGATACTCATAAAACAGATCAAACAATAGTACTGACTTTCCTGAACGGCGGATACCAGTGATTACCTTGACTTCACCATTCCACATATTATGAATCATGCGATTCAAATAAGAATCTCGTTTAATCATTACAGTCACCTCATATTTGCGACGATTACGTCGCTACTTTCTTGTATAATATACTACAAATTTCTCAAATTATCAATAACACTGCAAAAAATCTATAATAAAGTTACGACATTTACGTCGTAAGTACAAGGTAAGAAGCGTCGGGTTCCAATATTTGTTCGATTTTATGTATGAAAAATTCCCCATTTCGGAATTTTATTTTAAACACCGAAACGGGGAAATCTTTTATTATTTTAGAATATTTTATAGATTTGTATATCCCATTAATGATTCATCGACTGCTTTTGCTGCTTCTTTTCCTTCTTGGATTGCCCATACGACGAGGGACTGTCCTCGATGCATATCTCCTGCTGTAAATACATTTGGTACGGAGGTTTGATATGGCACTTGTTTGGAAGCAACATTTGTACGAGCATCCAGCTCTACTTTAAATGCATCGGTTACGTATTTTTGAGATCCTAAAAATCCTGCTGCAATTAATACCAGGTCTGCCTTGATAACTTCTTCGCTTCCCTTTACTGGAACCATTTGCATTCTGCCTGTTTTTTTATCTTTCTTTGGTTCCAGATGTACGATTTTCGCTTGTTTGACATTGCCCTTTTCGTCTGCGATAAATTCGGTTACTGTCGTCTGATAGATTCTTGGATCGTGTCCAAATACAGCAATTGCTTCTTCCTGTCCATAATCTGTTTTACAGACTCTCGGCCACTCTGGCCATGGATTATTTTCTGCCCTCTGATCTGGAAGTTTTGGCATCATTTCTAATTGAACGACTGATTTTGCCCCAAGACGAATAGATGTACCAACACAATCATTTCCAGTATCGCCACCACCGATAACAAGTACATGTTTTGCTTTGGCGGATGGAAATTCTCCATTTGTTAGGTTAGAATCCAATAAACTTTTTGTTACCGCCGATAAGAAATCAACTGCAAAATAAATTCCATTGGCTTCTCTTCCTGGCACTTTAATATCTCTTGGATTGGATGCGCCACATGCCAAAATCACACGGTCATACTGGTTTAATAAATCTTCCGCTTTTATCGTTTTTCCGACATCTGCATTTGTAACAAACTGAATTCCCTCTTCTTCCATTAATTGAATCCGACGATCCAAAATTTCTTTTTCTAATTTCATATTTGGAATTCCATAGCGAAGCAATCCGCCGATTCTGTCATGACGTTCCAATACGGTTACAAGATGTCCTCTTTTGTTTAACTGCATCGCTGCTGCTAATCCTGCTGGACCACTTCCAACAATTGCCACTGTTTTTCCAGTACGTACTTTTGGTGGATTTGCCTTTACAAGTCCATGCGAAAATGCATACTCAATAATCGCACGTTCATTTTCTTTTGTCGCTACTGGTTCTCCATTTAATCCACAAGTACATGCAGCCTCACAAAGTGCAGGGCAAACACGAGAGGTAAATTCTGGAAAACAATTCGTTTTTGTAAGACGATAATAAGCTTGTTCCCAGTTTCCTGTATAAACCAAATCATTCCATTCTGGAACCAGGTTATGGAGCGGACAGCCAGAAGCCATTCCTCCAATCATCATACCAGACTGGCAAAATGGAACGCCACATGCCATACATCTGGCTCCTTGTAACTGCTGCTTTTCCTTTGAGAGCGGCGTATGAAACTCATGAAAGTGAGAAATACGTTCCTTTGGTTCCACAGCAATACTATTTTCTCTATCATATTCTAAAAATCCTGTTGGTTTTCCCATGATCGTTCCTCCTTATTCTTTTTTCACGCTTTCATAAAATGCTTCAATCTGCGCCTGTTCACTGCTCAGTCCTTTTTCTTCAAACTTGGTACTAAGCATCATCATTCTCTTATAATCTTCTGGAATAATTTTCTTAAACTTCGGCAAATATTCTTTCCAATTTGCCAAGACTTCCTTGCCTTTCTGAGAACCTGTATTTTCCACATGTTCTTCAATCATCTGCTTTAATTCCATCTCATCGTATTTATTGGAGATCTCTTCCACAGAAACCATTGCTTTATTCATATTTCGATATAAGCCATTGTGTTCATCCAATACATAGGCAATACCACCGCTCATACCAGCTGCAAAGTTCTTTCCAGTCTTTCCAAGTACAACGACACGACCACCTGTCATGTACTCACATCCATGTTCTCCAACGCCTTCTACTACTGCAATTGCACCAGAATTTCTGACACAGAACCGTTCTCCTGCGACACCATTAATAAATGCCTTTCCGCTTGTCGCTCCATATAAGGCGACGTTACCAATAATAATATTTTCTTCGGCTTTATAAGTTACTCCCTTTGGAGGGAACACAACCAATTTACCACCTGATAATCCTTTACCGAAATAGTCATTGCTGTCACCAGATAAACGCAATGTCAAACCTTTTGGAATAAACGCTCCAAAGCTCTGACCTCCGCCTCCTTCACATTCAATGATATACGTATCCTCTTCTAGAGAATCTCCGCATTGTCTTGTAATTTCAGAACCAAAAATTGTGCCGAAAGTACGGTCGGTATTCCGAAGGGTTACTTTTAACGTTTTCTTTTCACCAGTACGAAGCGATGGACCAAGTTTTTTCATTAAAACTCTCTCATCCAATGTTTTTTCTAACTCAAAATCATAAACTTTCTTTGGATCAAACGTTACTTTTGCTCCTGGCTGTGCAAATGGATTTTCTAAAATCGCACTTAAATCTAATTTTGCAGCACGTTGATTTCCTTTTAATTCTTTTCTAACAAGCAAATCGGTACGTCCAACCATTTCATCCACAGTACGAACACCTAATTTTGCCATATATTCTCTTAATTCCTGGGCAATAAACTTCATAAAGTTTACGACATATTCTGGTTTTCCTTTAAAACGCTTTCTCAATTCTGGATTCTGTGTCGCAACACCAACTGGACAGGTATCTAAATTACAAACTCTCATCATAACACAGCCCATCGTTACAAGCGGAGCGGTTGCAAAACCAAATTCTTCTGCTCCCAATAATGCTGCAACTGCAACATCCCGTCCACTCATCAATTTACCATCTGTTTCTAAAATTACACGGTTACGCAGTCCATTTTTCAGTAACGTCTGATGAGTTTCTGCCAAACCTAATTCCCAAGGAAGTCCTGCATGATGGATGGAACTTCTAGGAGCTGCACCAGTACCACCATCATAGCCAGAAATTAAAACAACTTGGGCTCCTGCCTTTGCAACACCTGCTGCAACCGTACCAACACCTGCTTCCGATACTAATTTTACAGAAATTCTGGCTCTTGTATTGGCATTTTTACAGTCATAAATCAACTGAGCCAAATCTTCAATCGAATAAATATCGTGATGTGGAGGTGGAGAAATTAAACTTACACCTGGTGTAGAATGTCTTGTCTTTGCAATCCAAGGATATACTTTCATTGCTGGTAAATGTCCGCCTTCTCCTGGTTTTGCTCCCTGCGCCATTTTAATTTGAATTTCCTGTGCGCTATTTAAATATTTACTTGTTACACCAAAACGTCCCGAAGCAACTTGCTTAATTGCAGAGCAGCGATTGATTCCTGTCTTTCCAGCATCTTTCAAACGTTCATCGCTTTCTCCACCCTCTCCACTATTCGATTTTCCATGCAGCTGATTCATCGCAATTGCCAATGTCTCATGTGCTTCCTGAGAAATCGAGCCGTAGGACATCGCACCTGTTTTAAATCGCTTCACAATGGATTCTACGCTTTCCACTTCGTCCAATGGAATTGGCTGATCGGCATACTTCAAGTCCATTAAATTTCTTAAATATCCCGATTGTTCTCTGTCTACTAATTCCGTATACTGTTTAAACATATCATAGCTTCCTGTTTTGGTAGACTGCTGTAAGAGATGAATGGTCTGAGGATTATAACGATGCTGCTCTCCACTGCTTCTCATTTTATGTCTTCCAATACTATCTAACGTTAAATCCGTTCCAAGTCCCAATGGATCAAATGCTTCGGAATGCAGACGATCTACATCGTTTGCAATGTCTTCTAATGTAATTCCACCAATTCTACTAATTGTTCCAGTAAAATACTTTTCAATCACTTCCTGAGAGATACCAATTGCCTCAAAAATCTGAGAACCATGATAAGATTGAATCGTAGAAATACCCATCTTAGAAGCAATTTTAACGATACCATGTAAAATTGCATGATTATAATCATCGACTGCCGCATAATAATCTTTATTTAACATTCTGCTGTCAATTAATTCCCGAATGGTTTCCTGTGCTAAATATGGATTAATTGCACATGCACCATATCCAAGCAATGTTGCAAAATGATGAACATCTCTTGGTTCTCCTGATTCCAAAATAATTGCTAACGAAGTCCGTTTCTTTGTCTTTACTAAATGTTGATGTACCGCAGAAACTGCCAATAAGGATGGAATCGGCACATGATTTTCGTCCACACCACGGTCGGATAAAATCAAGATATTTGCACCATCTCGATGTGCCTTATCCACTTCCACAAACAATCTCTCAATCGCACGCTCCAATGGAGCACTCTTATAATATGTGATTGGAACCTCTGCGACATGGAATCCATCGACTTTCATATTTTTAATCTTGAGCATATCTGTGTTCGTCAAAATTGGATTATTTACTTTTAATACTTGACAGTTTTTCGCCTGTTCCTTTAATAAATTTCCATCTTCTCCAATGTAAATCGTAGTAGAAGTTACAATTTCTTCCCGAATTGCATCAATTGGAGGATTGGTTACTTGAGCAAACAATTGCTTAAAATAATGGAATAACGGCTGATGTTCTTTGGAAAGGACGGAAAGTGGCGTATCCACACCCATCGCTCCAATTCCCTCTGCGCCATTCAATGCCATATTTCGGATGGAAGTACGATATTCTTCATAGGTATATCCAAATGCCTTTTGCAGACGAATTAATTCTTCTTTGGAATATTCTTTTACACGAGTATTTGGAATTTTCAAATCTTTTAACTCTACTAAATAGCGATCCAGCCATTCTCCATAAGGCTGTCTCTGTGCATATTCTTCTTTAATTCGATTATCTTCAATAATTTCTCCTTTTACGGTATCAATTAGAAGCATTTTTCCAGGGCGAAGCCGTTCTTTGCTGACAATCTTTTCTGCTGGAATATCCAATACGCCCACTTCCGAAGATAAAATGACCTGATCGTCACTTGTGACATAGTAACGAGATGGACGCAAACCATTTCGGTCCAATACCGCTCCCATCACATCTCCATCGCTAAATAAAATCGAAGCTGGTCCATCCCATGGTTCCATCATTGTGGCATAATATTGATAAAAGTCTCGTTTATCCTGAGAAATCGTCTGGTTATTTGCCCATGGTTCTGGAATCGTAATCATAACTGCCAGTGGAAGCTCCATTCCACTCATAACTAAAAATTCCAACGTATTATCTAACATTGCGGAATCGGAACCTTTTACATTAACAACTGGTAATACTTTATGCAGTTCATCTTTTAAGTATGGAGAAGACATCGTTTCTTCTCTTGCCAGCATCTTATCGGCATTGCCTCGAATTGTATTAATCTCACCATTGTGTACAATAAAACGATTTGGATGTGCACGTTCCCAGCTTGGATTCGTGTTCGTACTAAAACGAGAATGTACAATCGCAATCGCAGATTCATAATCGACATCCTGTAAATCTGCAAAGAACGTGCGAAGCTGTCCAACTAAGAACATACCTTTGTATACGATGGTACGGCTGGATAATGACACGACATAGGTATTGTCATTACTCTGCTCAAACACACGACGTACAATATAGAGCTTTCGATCAAAATCCAGTCCCTTTTCTACTTCTGCTGGTTTCTCAATAAATGCCTGCATAATATAAGGCATACAATCTCTCGCTTTTTGTCCTAATACTTCTGGGATAACTGGAACAACTCTCCATCCAAGCAGTTTTAATCCTTCTTTTTCCACAATAATTTCAAACATTTTCTTTGCTTGATTGCGCTTTAATTCTTCTTGTGGAAAAAAGAACATACCGATACCATATTCTCGTTCTTTTCCTAAAGAAAAGCCGAGAGAAGCACAGGCTTTCGTAAAGAATTTATGAGAGATTTGTAATAAAATTCCTACACCATCACCCGTTTTTCCCTCGGCGTCTTTGCCGGCTCTATGTTCTAAGTTTTCTACAATTTTTAATGCATTTTGTACCGTTTCATGCGTTTTTCTTCCCTTTACATTTACAACAGCACCGATACCACAATTATCATGCTCCATCTGCGGACAATACATTCCGCTGCCCTGCGGGCTTACTTGTCTTTTCTTCATCGTTTCACCCTCTTTTTCTTATTCCTAACCTGAATTCTTTCTTTCCTGCTTCTATATAAGAAACACTTTCAGATTTTCTCATTCTTTCCATTACTTGTTTCTATTTTCTTTATAATCCACTGCTGCCATAATCAATCCACGGAATAATGGATGTGGACGGTTTGGACGGGATTTAAACTCTGGATGCGCCTGTGTTCCAATGAAAAATTCGTGATCTGGAAGCTCCATCATTTCTACAATTCTACCATCTGGAGAAATGCCCGACAAGCTCATACCATATTCTTCTAATATATCTCTGTAATCATTATTCACTTCATAGCGATGTCTATGGCGCTCTTTTATTTCTTTCTTTCCATAAAGAGCATATGCCTTACTGTCTTCTTTTAATACACATGGATATGCACCGAGACGAAGCGTTCCTCCTAGATCTTCTACTCCATCCTGTTCTGGCATCAATGCAATGACTGGATGATCGGTTTGAGGATTTAATTCTGAGCTATGAGCCGTCTTATATCCAATGACATTACGTGCAAATTCTACGACCGCAAGCTGCATTCCAAGGCAAATTCCTAAAAACGGTACATGATGTATTCTCGCATAAGAAATCGCTAAAATTTTCCCTTCCGTTCCTCTATCTCCAAATCCGCCTGGAACTAATATTCCATCTGCCTCTTTTAGTTCTTCTTCTACATTTTGTTCGGTTAACGTTTCTGCATCAACCCAATCAATTACAACAGTAGATTCTGCTGCAATTCCTCCATGTTTTAATGCTTCCACAACACTTAAATATGCATCATGGAGCTGAATATATTTTCCTACTAATGCAATGCGAACTTCTCTTTTCGGATTACGAAGTGCATTTACCATCTGTTTCCATTCACTTAAATCAGGTTTATTGTTTTCTAGTTTTAAACACCCACATACTACATCTGCCAAATGTTCTTCTTCCATTACAAGTGGAACTTCATACAAGTATTCTACATCTAGATTTTGAAGCACATGACTGCTTGGAACGTTACAGAACAGTGCAATTTTATCTTTGATCTCCTGCGTTAATGGTATTTCAGAACGACAGACTAACACATCTGGCCAAATTCCCATACCTTGTAACTCTTTTACACTGGCTTGTGTTGGTTTTGTCTTCATTTCCCCAGAAGCCTTTAAATATGGGATTAATGTTACATGAATTAAAATTGCATTTTCATGTCCAACTTCGTGCTGGAACTGACGAATCGATTCTAAAAATGGCTGGCTTTCAATATCGCCTACTGTACCGCCCACTTCAATAATTGCAATTCGTTCTTCTCCCTCTTCTTTTTCACGATAAAAACGGCTTTTTATCTCATTTGTAATATGAGGGATTACTTGAACGGTTCCTCCTCCAAAATCACCATGACGTTCTTTTTGTAAAACCGTCCAATAAACTTTCCCAGTTGTTACATTAGAATTCTTATCTAGACTTTCATCAATAAAACGTTCATAATGACCCAAATCCAAATCCGTTTCCGTTCCATCATCGGTAACAAAAACTTCTCCATGCTGAATTGGATTCATCGTTCCAGGATCAATGTTAATATACGGATCAAATTTCTGCATCGTAACCTGATATCCTCTTGCTTTTAAAAGCCGTCCCAGAGATGCAGCGGTAATCCCCTTTCCTAAACCAGATACAACACCGCCTGTTACAAATACATACTTTACTGCCATACTGTTCCTCCTTCTGATTACCAAGTTCCAAATGAATGGTAATTATGTATTTGGAAAATGGAAATGCTTTCGCATTGTATCATTGTATACACGTATAACAGTCTTATTATAACCATAGCTTTTCACAAATTTCAAGTCTTTTTTATATTTCTCCATAATTCACGAAAACAACTTTCGTTTTCATCCTTATTTTCATCATAGCTTCCAAAAATTATTTAAAACTTAGTTTTTTTTTAAATTTCTCTTGACAACAATTTAGAACCGTGTATACTAGTTCACGTAGGCAACGGTGCTTTTGTATACATGTATCCATGTATATAAAGGCGCCTTTTTTAATATTATTAAGAATCTGAAAATCCCGAAAGGAGAGTTTAATATGAACAAAAATATACCAGAGTTATATGGAAGCCTTGTATTTAATGATCAGATTATGAAAAATAAACTTCCAAAAGATGTTTATAAGGCACTTCGCAAAACAATTGAAAATGGAACTCACTTGGAACTGGAAGTTGCAAATTCGGTTGCAGTTGCTATGAAGGAATGGGCCGTGGAAAATGGTGCAACTCATTTTACCCATTGGTTCCAGCCAATGACTGGCATTACAGCGGAGAAGCACGATAGTTTCATCACACCAATCGGTGATGGTCAGATTATTATGGAATTCTCTGGAAAGGAACTCGTAAAAGGCGAACCTGATGCATCTAGTTTTCCATCGGGTGGTTTACGTGCAACCTTTGAGGCAAGAGGTTATACTGCATGGGATCCTACCTCTCCAGCTTTTATTAAAGAACATACTCTTTGTATTCCTACTGCTTTCTGTTCCTATAGTGGAGAAGCTTTGGACAAAAAAACACCTTTGCTTCGTTCTATGGAAGCAATTAGTAAAGAGGCCGTCAAAGTATTAAAATTGCTTGGATATGAGGATGTGACAAGAGTTACCACTACGGTAGGTCCAGAACAAGAATATTTCTTAGTTGATAAGGATTTATATAAAAAGAGAAAAGATTTAATTTTCTGCGGAAGAACATTATTTGGCGCCATGGCTCCAAAAGGTCAGGAAATGGAAGATCACTACTTTGGTGCGCTTCGTCCACGTGTCTCCGCCTATATGCAGGACTTGGATGAAGAACTTTGGAAGCTCGGTATTCCAGCTAAAACAAAGCATAATGAAGTAGCTCCTGCTCAGCATGAGTTAGCTCCAGTATTTTCTACAACGAATATTGCCGTGGATCATAACCAGTTAACAATGGAAGTTATGAAAAAAGTTGCAGAAAAACACGGTTTGGTATGTCTGCTGCATGAAAAGCCATTTGAAGGTATTAACGGCAGCGGTAAACATAATAACTGGTCTCTTACTACAAATACCGGAGAAAACTTATTAGACATTGGAAAAACAAGAGCAAAAACAACTCGTTTCCTTGTATTTTTAGCAGCGATCATTGAAGCAATTGATAATTACGCTGATTTAATGCGTATGTCCGCTGCAAGTGCCGGCAACGATCATCGTCTTGGAGCAAACGAAGCGCCTCCAGCCATTGTTTCCATGTTCCTCGGAGACGAGATTAGCGCCATTGTCAATGCCGTATTACATGATGAATATTTCAATAAACCAGCTTCCATCCAGATGGAAACTGGCGCCCATGTACTTCCTCATTTTATGAAGGACACTACTGATCGTAACCGTACTTCACCATTCGCATTTACTGGCAATAAATTTGAATTCCGTATGCTTGGTTCTTCTGCATCCGTTGCAGGTCCGAACGTTATTTTAAATACTGCAGTTGCAGAATCATTATCTCATTTTGCAGAAAAGCTTTCAGATGTATCAGCAGAAGAGATGGATAATGCTGTTCATACATTAATTAAGGAGACCATTTCTGCTCATCAGAGAATTATTTTCAATGGAAACAACTATTCCGAAGAATGGGTAGAAGAAGCAGAAAAGAGAGGATTATTCAATCTTCGCTCCACACCAGAAGCATTAAGAGAATTTGTTTCTGATAAAAACGTTGCATTATTTACAAAGCATCATATTCTTACAAAAGAGGAATTATTTTCTCGTTATGAAATTCATTTGGAAAACTACGGCAAGACAATACATATCGAAGCAAAGACAATGTTACAGATTATGTCCAGAGACTTCCTTCCATCGCTAATGAAATATATGCGCACCGTATCGGAAGAAATCTGCCAGAAGAAATCTGCTTGCGCAGACATTTCCACTGCTTGCGAAGAAAAATTATTAAAAGATTTAACTGCATATTATGAAACAATTACAGAGTACAATACAAAACTGGATGAGGCAACAAAAACAGCAGAATCTATGACGGATATGCTGGAACAAGGCTTCTATTATCATGATACGATTCTTTCCATCATGGATACCATGCGTGAATCAGTAGATGCTGCGGAAGCACTCATTCCAGACGACTATTTATCTTATCCAACTTATGATAAGTTATTATTTTCTGTTTAATTTTATCAAGTAATTTCACTTGTTTCATATATATCGAGAGGGAGTTCTAAATCAGAACCCCTCTTTGTTCGTGGAAACACATGTTTCTGCCAAATACATTTAAGAGAGGACTTTTTTATGAGAAAATTAACTGGAGTACATGAAGAATGTGGTGTTTTTGGAATTTATGACATGGATGGAGAAAATGTAGCTTCTTCTATTTATTATGGATTATCCGCTTTGCAGCATCGTGGGCAAGAAGCCTGCGGAATTGCCGTTTCTGATACGGAAGGTCCAAGAGAAGTCATCTACCGTAAAGGTCCTGGCCTCGTAAGTGAAGTATTCAAAGAAGAAAACTTAAAGAAATTACATGGAAATATTGGTGTAGGACATGTACGTTATTCTACAACTGGTGCTTCCACTCCAGAAAATGCACAGCCTCTTGTATTAAATTATGCAAAAGGAACATTAACATTGGCTCATAATGGAAATCTCGTCAATACTGCTGTATTACGAGAAAAATTTGAAAATGAGGGAGCGATCTTTCAAACTACCACCGATTCCGAAATTATTGCTCATTGTATTGCAAAAGAACGTGTACGCACTTCAACAGTAGAAGAAGCAATCTTTCGTACTGCTCGACTCATTAAAGGTGCTTATGGCCTTGTTATTATGAGTCCTCGAAAACTAGTCGCTGTTCGTGACCCATATGGTTTGAAACCACTCTGTCTCGGTAAACGCGGCAACTCTTTTATTGTGGCGTCAGAAAGCTGCGCACTCTCTGCAATTGATGCCGAATTTATTCGTGATATTATTCCAGGAGAAATTCTTACCATTACTACCAGTGGATTACATTCCCAATACCTTGCTCCTGTAAAACAGCGTGCTCACTGTATTTTTGAATATATTTATTTTGCACGTTTAGACAGTAAGATGGACGGAATTGATATTTATGAATCCCGCATTCGTGCTGGAAAGGCACTTGCAAAATCTTATCCTGTGAGCGCAGATCTTGTCGTTGGAGTACCTGACTCTGGTCTTGCCGCAGCCAAAGGATATTCCGAACAGTCCAATATTCCATTCGCTCTTGCATTTCATAAAAATAGTTATATTGGACGCACATTTATCAAACCAAGTCAAAAAGAACGAGAATCCAGCGTAAAACAAAAACTTTCCGTTCTTTCCTCCGTCGTAAACGGAAAACGAATTGTGCTCGTGGACGATTCCATCGTTCGTGGTACTACAATCAAAAACTTAATCAATATGATGAAAGCTGCTGGAGCAGTGAGCGTTCATGTCCGCATTAGCTCTCCTCCATTTTTATATCCGTGTTATTTCGGAACTGATGTTCCTTCTAATAAACAATTAATTGCCCATTCTCATCATATTAATGAAATCTGTAAAATGATTGGAGCAGATTCCCTCGGTTACATGAAAATTGAACAACTCTCCGAAATGGTGGAAGATCTCCCAATTTGCACTGCTTGTTTTAGTGGAAACTATCCAATGAGTGTGCCGAATCTTTCATAAACAAGAAAAAGTCCACACTGGATAACATATTACAATAATGCAAAAAGCTGCAAAACAGCAGAGATATAATCTGATTCTGTTTTGCAGCTTTTTTCTATGTAGATTAATATGAAGGAATGAACATATATTACAAATGATTGAATTAATTTTATTATAACATATTTCATATCAACTTGCAACAGTCCTAACCCTTCCAACAAAAAGAACCTTATATTAGACAATATATCATGATAATAAAATGCGGATTGTTGCTGCAATTATAATTGTTAGTCTTTAATCTTTAAATGAAGCATCTGCTTCTGAAATAAATTTTTTTGGACTTAACTTACCTTCAAATAACTCCAAAAGTAAATCCTTTAACACATTTTTAAAATCAGAATTTGTATTCAATCCCATATTTCCCTCATAAGTACCAGTTAAACCTTCCAATTCCTTCTTGCACGGAAGTATTTCTGGCCACTCCTTATTTGTCGGGTCAGCTGGAATTGAATCAGATGCTAACGCGATTTCCTGATCATATTCTCCTGTTGTAATCATCATAATCAAGTCAAACGCTGCCTCTGCATTTTTAGAATCCTTTGAAATTGCAAACGCACGACCACCAATATTCGCAACTGTTTGTTTATCTTTTCCATCTTCCACAGTAGGATAATTAAACATACCCCATTCAATTTCCGCTTCTGTATTTTTTTGAATTCTATTTGGAACTGCAGAAGTCATAACAATCATTGCAGTCTCATTGTATCCAATTGTGTTTTCACTCGCTGGATAAGTACCTGGCTTATTTCCATCAATATATCCTTTTTCTACCAAATAAGCCATATCTTCTGCTGCTTTCAAAGCTTCTTCGGAATCTTTCCATCCGCCCTTTTTACATAATTCTTTTACTTTATCCTGCCCAATGTGTCTCGCTAAATGGTATCCATAATTATAAAGCACATATTTATCATCCAATGCCAATGGAGAATAACCAGCTTCTTTAATCTTTTCACATATATCCAAAAATTCTTCCCATGTTTTTGGCTCTTTTTCAATTCCTGCCTCTTCAAAGATTGCTTTGTTATAAAAAATACCAGACGTGTACGACTGATATGGAATTCCTTTCAAACTTCCTGCTTCCTCTATCAAAGCATCTACAATTACTTTGCGAGACTTTGATTCATAATCTGCCTCCTCTGCCATATCCGTCAAATCCAAACAGCTATCTGCATAAGATCGAGCAACACGGTAATAATCTTCATCAAATAAATCAATTCCTTTTCCAGTATCCAATTGATCTTGCAGCGTTTTTTTAATATCGCTTCCCTTCCATTTTACCTTTACAGTATTACCGGAAGCCTCTTCATAAGCATCAATTACCTTCTGGATTGCTTTCGCCTGCGGATCATCCGAATTCCACATAGACCAATAAATAAGATCCCCATCTGCTTTTGCATATTTCTTCTCTTCATCATCCGAATCGGAATCTGTTTCTGTTTCCTTATCTGTTTCTGTTTTTGTGTTTTTTTCTTCTGTCGTTTTTTCTTTCTCAGTTTCTACTGCTTTCGTCGTTCCTTTTGTTGTTTCATCTGCATCGCTGCTACCACAACCACTAAACATTGCTGCCATCATAAGCGCCGACATTATGATACATAATAATCTCTTTCTCATTTTTCTTCTCCTGTTCTTTTTTCGACATTCACGAATCATGGAAAAAGAACTGCTACACTCATAAGGTCTAATTAATAGTGCAGCAGTTCTCATCTAGCTTTTATTTCTTAATTATTTATTGCTCTCTTTATAGAAGTTAATTAAACAGCCATCTAAAATAATCTGGCGCTCATCATCGGTCATTTCTTTGATCTGAAGTTCAAATTCTTCTAATGTATCTCTTACAACATAAGCTTTTACTTTTGTTGCTTTATTGATAATCGCAGTACGAATTCCTGGAATAAAAATAAAGTCTAAATTGTGGAATGGAAGTTCCTCTTCCTCAAAAATAAATGGAATCATACCCCAGTTAATCAAATTAGAGCGATAACGTTTGGTTGCATATTCTTTCGCAATGTTAGCCAGACCACCCAAAACTCTCTGACAAGATGCGGCTTGTTCACGAGCGGAACCATCTCCTGGTTTCACTGCATAAATCGTACTTCCAATTTCAGTTGCTCTTGCTTTTAAGTCTGGATATGCAGCTTTTACAACACGAAATGCAGCCGATACTTCCTCATCTTCCTTCATCGGACATGCACCTGTACGACGAATTTCTTCCGCAGCCCGAACTTGTTTTGCACGGCCTACATAGGCTGGATCTTTTCTGGAAAGTGTAAATTCTGCTAATCCAAGAGGATTGGAACGATAAGAACTTGTTTCACCTGATGGAATTAACTCATCCGTTGTAGTAACTGGATCATGAATCTCAGAAACAACCCGAAGCATAATGTCCTCTGTCAAAGGAACCATCGAAGGCCAATCGACAATACCAGGTCCAAACTTAATCTCAACAGAAGGATCTGCCTTTCCAACTCCGTTATAAACACGGTTATCATAAATTGTCTTATCAAAGAAGTATTTTGGCTTTGTAAAGTTTACATCAATATCCGTTGCAGCAGTTAAATAACCCTTATTTACTGCGGTTGCAGCAATGGAACGAGCATCCATTAATGCTACCGATGCAATCTGACCATTTGTAATCTTAGAACCTTCACGGTTCGGGAAGTTTCTAGTCGAATGACGAATACTTAATCCCTTATTGGCTGGAACATCACCAGCGCCAAAGCATGGACCACAGAATGCAGTACGAATCGTAGCACCCGTTTCCATTAACTTAGCAACACTTCCATTCTTCACTAATTCCATAAATACTGGCTGAGAAGCTGGATATACACTTAATGAGAACTCATCTGCGCCAATACTATGTCCTGCTAAAATATCGGTTGCATCACAAATATTCTCAAATCCACCACCTGCACAGCCTGCGATAATACCCTGCTCTACATATAATCTTCCATTATGAATCTTGTCTCTTAATGTAAATGGAATCTTACCATCTAAGCTAATCTGAGCTTTCTTCTCTACATCAGCTAAAATATCTTCCAGATTTGCATTCAGCTCTTCAATTGTATAAGTATTGCTTGGGTGGAATGGCATCGCAATCATTGGCTTGATTGTGCTTAAATCTACATAGACAACTCCGTCATAATAAGCTACCTTTCCAGGTTTTAACTCTGCAAATTCTTCTGGTCTGTAGTGCATTTCATAGAAATCTTTTACTTGAGAATCGGTTGTCCAGATCGAAGACAGACAGGTTGTCTCTGTTGTCATAACATCTACGCCAATACGATAATCAACACTTAAGTTCTGTACGCCATCTCCAACAAATTCCATTACTTTATTATTTACATAACCATTGGCAAATACTTCACCAATAATCGCAAGTGCAATATCTTGAGGACCTACTCCTTTTTGTGGCTTTCCTGTCAGATAAATTGCTACAACGCCTGGCATATTAATATCATAAGTCTTATTTAATAACTGTTTTACAATTTCTGGACCGCCTTCTCCACATGCCATCGTACCAAGCGCACCATAACGGGTATGGCTGTCAGAACCTAAAATCATCTTACCGCATCCTGCCAGCATTTCTCTTGCAAATTGATGAATAACCGCTTGATGTGGTGGTACGTAAATGCCGCCATATTTCTTTGCGCAAGATAATCCAAACATATGGTCATCTTCATTAATCGTTCCACCAACTGCACATAAACTGTTATGGCAGTTTGTCAATACATAAGGTACTGGAAATTTTTCTAATCCACTTGCTCTTGCAGTCTGAATAATTCCAACAAATGTAATATCATGAGAAGTTAAACGATCAAACTTAATCTTTAACTTTTCCATATTATCGGATGTATTATGTGCCTTTAAAATACCATATGCCATTGTATTTTGTGCAGCTTCTTCTTTCGTAGGAACAGTTCCAAGCTTACTTTGCAAAATCGCAGCAGCTTCTGGTGTATCTTCTACCAATTCTGTCCCATTTAACAAATAAGCACCATGCTTATATAACTGAATCATAATTATGGCCTCCTCTTTTCAAGAATTCATCTCAACAACATTGAATTGCTGCCAAGTTATCTCATGCAGTCATTCCATTATTTCGATATATTACATTATAGCGTCAATATAACGAATAGGCAAGTTTTTTCTTCAGAATCAACTTTCCTTCATCCTTCTTCTCTCTCGTTTTTTAATTTCCTTCGGTCAGTAAAGCATCCAAAAATTATCTAATTTTTTTGATTCCTAATTCAGTCTTTCCATTCTATTTTTTCATCTCTTCCGCTACTACAAATAAAACCGTTAAAAATACTCCAATGAAAAACCAAATCCATGTCTGCACTTGATAAATGATATCGGAGGAAATAATTGCATCAAACCAAAAAGAAATTGCTTTTTGACTACTTTCAATCATCCCGTCTACAATCTCCAGTAATTGCTGTGCCTGTGTTTGATTTTCTGCTTCTGAGTTATCTTGTTGAATGGATGGAACTTCTATCACATTTTCTTGCTGTATGGCAGGTTCTGTCATGATTGGCTCTGCATTTGGATCATAAGCTTCTGCATTTAACGGAGGATATTCAAATATTTTATATCCACTGCCTGAAAAATCTCCTGATGGAATATGACTTTGTGCAAATGTCATTCCTCCAAAATAAGAATCTTTTGTTTCTGATCCTACTAAAAAATATTCCTCCAGCACTTCGATTTGATCATCCCATGTTGCATCAATTGCATACCAGGCGCCATTTTCCATCTGGACATAATTCCACATATGTCTTCCAGTATTTCCATTTGTATCAATGGCATCTCCAATTACTAATACACAGGGAATTTCCTCTCGGTCACAAAGCCACTTAAGACTCCTGGCATATCCTTCACATACCGCTCTGCCTTCTATTAACGCCCCATATGGCTCATGCGCATGAGGAGCTGTTTCATCATATTCAATTAATTCACAGAGATAGCGGTGCATAACATCTAATTTTTGTTGACGTGTCTCACCTGGAATATCAATGCCTTCTACTCGTCGATTCAACTCTTGCACCTGTTCGGAAGTATAATTTGTTCCAATGGACACTTCCACTGGTTTCATTGTCCATACAATATTTCCAATAATTCCAGTTCCCTGAAAGGACCACTTTTCCGTTGTTGTACCAATATCCATCCAAAAGAACTGAGGTTCATCCTGTATTAATGCATCCAACACATTTTGAATCCTCTGTTTTACTTCTTCACTGCACTGCTGCTTTTTTTCCTCTAATTCTGGATCTTGCCTTGTCACTGTCTCAAATTCAATCTTCTCAGGCCATTTGATTGTAATTTCTCGGTTTTGTATCGTTACCTGCTTAAGAATTTCATCATAGATTTGTTTTTCGGTTTCATTTAGCTGCTCGTAGTAATATCGATAGCTTTTCGCATTTGTATTCATAACTATTCCTGTCCAGAATACAAATAACAATAAGATAAAATATATTTTTTTATGTTTGATCGTCATGTTTCCCTTCCTATTTCTCATACCTGAAACATCTACTTTCTATATTAGGCAAGATTTTTATAAGGTTACTCACTTGGTCCTTTTTGACCTTTTTCAATTAACACAATCTGGATTGCCTGCATTTCTTTTTCTAAGCCTTCACTGCCAGATGGTTCTCCATTTTTTGCCCATCCAAGCCACCCCTCTCCATCTACATGACTGCGGTAATAAATATCATATTTTGATGCAATCGCTCCAGTCAGCTTTATTTTAATTGCCTCTATTCTTTGGTCTTTTCCAATTGTTCCTGCCATTACTCCATTTGCAACATATCCTTGCCATCCAATACCTTGCACATAAGAAGAATAGCGAATTCCCCCACCAATTGTATTTTCCTCTAGACGAATTCGAACTGCTTTCATCGGAAAAGCCTCTGTTCCCGCAGTTTCTCCTTCTCCTACTGTATCCAACCACCCGTTTTCCGAATCATAAATTTCATACCGAAGTTTTACATCCGCTACCGGTTTCTTTTGCACAATAACATCGCAATAAGCTTGCTTCTCTTCTACTTCTGCTGTAACAACTGCCTCTCCAATTCCTACCGCCTTGACAATCCCATCTTTCACTGATACGACAGATTCATCACTGCTTGTCCATATTACAGCCTTTTCTACTGTAGTGTCCTCTGGTTCATAAATAACCTCTAACGTTACTTCTTCTCCTTCTTTTAAATTTAATTCTTCCTCCTCAAATGAAATTGCTTCTAATTCAACTCCTTCTTCTTTTACGGTTACTTCACAAGTAGCTTCTTTTCCAGATACATTCGCAGTAATTACTGCCTGTCCGAATGCAATCGCCTCAATCTCTCCATCCTGAACAACTGCCACCTTTTCATTGCTACTCGTCCATGTTACATCTTTATTATCTGTCGTATCCTCTGGTTCATATGTAACTGTTAAAGTATCTTTTTCTCCCTTGTTTAATTCTATCTTATTTTTACTTAATTGAATCAACTCTAATGATATTTGTTCTTCCTCTACTGTAACTTCACAAGTATCTTTTTTCCCGTCCACTTCTGCCGTAATAACCGCAGTTCCCGTCTCCAATGCTGTAATTTCTCCACGATTGTTGACCGATACGATTTCTGTATCACTGCTCGTCCAAGCTACCTCTTTTTGTATCGTTGTATTTTCTGGATCATATGTTAGTTCCAATTCCATACTTTCTCCTTGCAGCAAAACAACTTTCGGATCTGTCAGTTCAATTGCATTCAATGGAATTTCTTCCCCTTTTACCGTGATCTCACTCGTTTTTGTAAATGATCCAACTTGAACGGTAACTGTGGCTCTTCCCTGTTTTTTAGCAGTTAAGTTTCCTCTATCATCCACTTCTACCACATCTTCATTGTCACTTGACCATATAATTTCTGGAATATAGGCGACATCGGAAGGCGTACAGACAACACTAAGAGCAGCATTTTCCCCTTCTTCTAATTCCAACTCTGTTGGCATAAGCCGAATCCCTTCTAATCCTGTCTTTACCGTTACCTCACAAACTGCTGTATTCTCACCTATTTTTGCAGTAATAATGGCAGTTCCCTCCTCCTTAGCAGTTACTACTCCATCATCTCCCACAACCGCTATATTAGAATCATCACTGTACCACTCACTTATTCCTTCTTCAACTGCTTCTCCCGAACGATACTGAACTTGCAGCTGCGCTTCTTCTCCAGATTCCAATTCCAGAGAAGTTTGATTCATTATAATTGCATTCGTTTCATTTTGTGCTAATTGAAACGCATTCGTCCATATATTTCCATGCTGTGCAGCCAAAGGAGCAATACTTTGTATTCCAATCATAACACTGCATACCGCTGCTACTATGCCTATTTTTTTCATTCATTCCACCTCTTTATTAACTTTATAAACTCTCATTCATAAAGTCGGTCTACTTCTGTCATTTTATTTTTATAATTTTGAGTTTCTTTATTTCTTTATCCTACCACACCTAACTTATTTATACAAGCAAGCATTTCCTCTCAATCAGTAAAGTTTTTGTATATCTTGCTTTCCAGGCAAATTTCCTTTAAACGTTATAATAATTTTATATAAATTCCGCTCTGATCCATCATAATTCCCTCTCTCTCTACCTTCTCTCCATTCTTTGATTCTTCTGTACTTTCAAAATATTTTTTTATTTCCTTTTGGCAAACCATAATATCTCCTTCTAATTTCTTTTTCTTTTCCAGCAATTCTAATAATAGACATTTTAGTTGTTCCAGATGATTTGGTTCACAAAGTTCTCTAACTTTTTCTAAACGTTCTTTTTTATTTACACAATCTGGCTTTGTAACTGTTTCTGGACTCTTTTCATAAGCATAAATAACTGGAGATGGATAAAACAACGGATATTCCTTAAATTCACAATTCTTGCAAGGATATTGCGGAAAACGTTTCGTTAACTTTTCACAGCTAACTGGAAATTCCTTTCTTTTATCAATAAACTCTTGTGTAATTTCTGCATTATAATTAATTAAATTTTCCATAATATAATGCAAGTATTTCTGCCCCTCTTCTCCCATATGTCCATATATATATAAAAGTGCATTTCGTTCAAAATGGGTTAAATAATGTGTTGTCATTGCTTTATCTACAATTTTTTTAATCAAACTGCAATTTTTCTCCACTACTCCTATTTCTTCTTTCCATTCTTTTATTTCCTCTACTTTAACACAATCTAACTTTTGTTGTATATTTTCCAGCACGGCAAAATTATTTTGTTGTATTTGTTCTATATATGCGTTTTGATCCTCTATGATTCCTCCTTCCTCTATAAAATGCGCTTTTTTCTTTGTAATTAAATGTTTTGATAACGGAATCTTGATACATTCATCACCTAAAAATGGAATTTTTTCCATATGGCATCCAATTGGAAGCGTTGCTTCTTGTAATATAGCATCTACTTTTTTCCAAAACTGATCCACTTCTATTTTCTCTGCAAAAAACATCCATATATGATATCCCTTATATCCACTATCTTCTACATAAGACATGAGATTAGACTGACTTAACAATCTCTGTAGCACAAATACATTTTTCTTTAAGTATAATTTTAATTTTTCTACCGCTCCATAATCATCTCCATATTCTAACAGTAGACGTTTATCAATATCTAAATCAATCACGAACAATGAACTTTTTCCATCAACGGTTGGATTAATCGCTATCGTTCCTCCATTTTCTAAATGTTTGATGCAATCCTGTCTGCTTTCTTCTTTTAGCTCTATATATTCTTGTCTCCCATCTTCTCTTAATACCCCAATATAAATCTTATAATCTTTTTTAAAAAACAACGTTTCATATTTTTCTAACTTTACAGATTGTATCACTTCTTCTTTTGGAATATCCATCAATTGATCCAAGAAAGAATACAATCGATAATGCAGCATACGTTCCATCAGTTTGGATTCTAATTCTTCTACCGTTACTGCCTGATCCACTATCTGATATAATTCATTTTTAATACCCTGATTTTTTATAGAATTTAATAATTTATAATATACACATTTCCACCCTTCTTTCTGTATTTCTTTTTCATTCTCTATGTTTGTATTATTTTCTATTTTATCATCAAATCCAATATATACTCTATTTTTCGATTCTTTTTCTCTGCAAAATTCATTTCCAAGATAACAAAACGATTCTTCTGGTGAAACTATCTTTGTTTTTTCTTTGTTTAATGTTAAATCATATTTTTCTAATTTTTGGACAATCCATTCACAATCTTCCTTGGTAAAAGGTATTTTCTTGGCAAATATCATATCGTCCGAATAGCGAACATATACAGGAAATCTCTTTTCAAATTTTAAATCCAATTCATACATATAAAGATTACTTAATGCTGGAGATAATGGATTCCCTAAAATTAGTCCATTTCCCTGTTCTATTTTTCCATTTTTATAAACGTTCAAACGAATAAATT
>OEQY01000065.1_pt1 | contig 35999 bp, 35 predicted proteins | sample 1539871 | NCBI WGS metagenome assembly OEQY01 (sample SAMEA3891877, study PRJEB23780) | metagenome | biome: terrestrial biome; feature: animal house; material: Caecal content | place: Italy | collected 2015-05-05 | reverse complement strand
CCACAACATAATATGGATATGGGCTCTTTTATAGTTATTTGGAAATAAAATGCTTGATTTCGCCATTAAGATTATGAATTTCCGTTTTGATAAACTCTGGATAGATGGTCACATTTTGGATTTCTTCAATGTCCATCCAACCAATAACCACATTGCAATTATCCTTGTGTGAAACAAACTCTCCGTTATCGGGGATCTTACAGCCATCACATTCTTCAATCAAATAGTAAAATGCGATGTTATGTGCCAACTTGCCGTTCCATTCCCAAAAGCATTCCTCGCTCCACAACAAGCGTTTTACTTCGATGTCCACTCCGGTTTCTTCTTTATACTCACGCACAAGTCCTGCTTCCAAAGTTTCTCCAATTTTAATGTGACCGCCGGGCAGAGCGTATTCACTTCCGTTTTTGTCCCGTACCAAGACCCTGTTATTCTTAACTAAAACGCCTACCGTTCTTAAATCGCAAATATATTCGTCCGAAGAAAACAGCCAATCCTTTTCAATCATCATAATACTCCCTTTGCAACCCTATTAGCAATAAAAGTCACATTAACATCAATCGGCAAAGTGCCGTTAACCCTGATAATCGGGCAAGATATTGAAGACATCCAAACTTCAACCGTGTTTTCATCTTTGGATTTAACAAAGTCGAAGAATGCCTTTTCTTTTTCGTATAAGTCTCCTCCTTCCAGCATTCTTTCTCCGAATTTGTTGTATGACCGTTGATAAACTCTCTTAATTCGTGTTTCTTTCGGAGCTTCGATGTAAACCGCGCACTTGAAGTGAGATACTATATCCTTATTGAAATTTCCTTTAACCAACGCCAAAACAAAGTTATTATTTTCCGAAATAATATTCGACAGAATGCGCTCCACTTCCTCAAAAGGTCGCGGATTTAAATACTTATACTCTGGATTGTCTTTCGGGAAATATATATCTTCAATGTCAATAAATCGGTAATTCAATTTTTCGGCGAGAGCTTTTCCCAATGTGCTTTTACCTGCACCGTTTAATCCACAAACGACGATAACGTTTTTCATATTTATTCTTTCTCCCAAACTTCCGGAAAATGTTCACGGATAAACCGACTCATCGAATTGTCCGGTAACTGCTTCAGATTGTGTTTTTGAATGGTCTGCTTTAAATCGTCATACACAGACTGCATTTCCTTGTCAGATATCGTATCAATGGATCTGATCCGAAAAAGTCCCTGCTGCTGATATTCCATCAAGCGATCATATAGGTCGGGAATCATTGTCACATGGTTAACCTTTACCGCATTCTCACAGACAAAAACCCCGTTAATCTGTGTAGGATTTCCTGCGCTTGAAATATGATCGCATTCATACAAATACCCTTGTTTACCTTTGTAAATATCCAAAAAGGCATCCTTATAATATTCCGAATAATGAATTGTGCCGTCCTTATCAAAACCATATGGATAATAGCTGAACGGCTTGTCTACAGAATGTACGGCATACAAAAGCGCCACCACCGGATTTTGCGTAAAATAAACGTATTGCTTTTTATGCTCCGATAAAAACGGTTTCAGTTCGTTTAGTCCCCCGACAGGGCTTCCGTGATAAAAGGTCATCACGACACCTTCCTTTTTGCCTCACGATCTATTTTTGAAGTATTTTGAGCTTTAGCGATTCTCGCTTATTTTCACTCCTTGCACACATATCTCAGTTCTTTCATACCGTTTTCAACCAATCCTGTGGTTTGAAATCCAATAGACTGATATAAATGTTCTGCAACATTGTTATCAATAGCAACTCCTGTATACATTTCTTTAATGCCATGTTGTTTTTTCATGTACTCAATACCTAAAAGCAACGCAATCTTACCGTAGCCTTTATTTTGATATTTCTCATCTATCAGAAACTTCCATAATGTATATTGATTTCTCAATTCATAAAACCCGAACATAATAAATCCAACTAATGTATCATCAGCGTAAATTGCAAAAGGATAGGCATTTCCCCGGTAAACATACGCTTGTGCCAAAGAATAGGCTGTAGTTGAAACAAAGTTCTCTTGATTTTTCGACACCTTAAGTTTTAACACATCCTCAAGATTATCCGCTGTTATTTCTTTGAGTTTTATCATCAATCATTCCTCCATCACTATACCGTAACACCACTCTCCAAAATAGAAAAAGTGCTCTTCTCACAATTGATTTCCGCCATCGCTCCGTACGGCAGTACAAACATCGGTGAACTATGTCCGAAATTCAGTCCGTACAATACGGGAACAGAGCAGGAATACTCCTCGGAAATAACATGGTGAATCGTTTTTGCTCGTTCTTCAAAAGACCTATTTTCATTTACTTTTCCGATAATGATACCATTCAGCTTCTGTAAAATCCCTTTTTCCCCGAGATAAGAGAAAAATTTTTGCACAGACGCCTCATCAAAAAACTCCGGAATATCTTCGACAAACAATATCGCTTGCTCAAAATCTTCCGCTGTCAGTTCGATAGGGGTTTCCGCAAGCTCCATCAATCCCGTATGTCCGCCTATCAGTCTGCCTTGTACAATACCTTTGCCTTGTATCTTTTGGTATCCACTGTTGGGATAGTAAGTTCTTTTAAGGGCGGGATTGATATAATTGGCTGGTTCAAATGTCCAATCCGGAGAAGAGGTTATCTGACCGATGGGTGATGTGTCAAACAAGGCTTTCACAAACCAATTTCGGCTGTATTCATGCCAACCGGATTGGTCGGCGACAGGGTTCAGCAAATTGTCTCCGTAAAAAGAGGACAGACCACAATGATAGCACAGCAAATGAAGATTCATCACATCGGAATATCCGATAAATATTTTAGGGTTTTGAGAAATACTTTTCGGTTCTATATATGGGATCAGCTTTATGCTGTCATTGCCGCCGATACAGCAAATAATCGCATGGATATCTTTATTTTCAAATGCCCACATAATATCTTCGGCTCGTGCTTTCGGATTTTTTAATAGGTATTCAGAGCCTTTCAGCGCATTAGGGGCGGCAATTACCTCAAGCCCCAATTCCCGAAGACGGGAAACACCCAAATTGTATTTCCACAGTATATCCAGGTCGCCCGCCCAGCCATTACATGGACTGACAACCGCTATTTTATCTCCATACTTTAAGCGTTTCGGTTTGATTAAAGTTTTCATATGTTTTTCCCCGGATTTTATTATGGGTGGTTTTCCCACTCATCGATTAACTGTCTTATCGACTGCTGTCTCTTAGTTCTATCATCATTAACTGCCCTTGCTGCAATCTCAAAGAGTTCATCGCTAAGCTGCCATTTGTCTCGTGTGCGGTTGTATTCGCCAAAGAGGGCAAAGGCTGTAGCTCCAATAGTATAGACATTCGTGACTTCATCAATCACTGCTCCCAATTGGTATTCCTCCGGTGACTGAAAGAGAGAGCTACCCCACATACGTCCCATATCGTTAATACACGGTTGCTTGCGGAAAAAGTCGATGTCACAAATCGTTGTCTTCCCGCACTCAAAGTCATACATAATACTGCCGTCATAAAAATCGATTGCCACATAGTCCTGAGAGGCAATATATTCAAAGAAATCAAGAATATCCGCAAATACATTAAGCTTATCCTGGACAGGTAATGCCATGAACTTTTTGTGCTGTGCAGGGTACATTCTTCCCATGCAATTGCCCGTTGCCCACTTGAATACCATGGCAAATCCACCGGCAATTTCTTTTGCTTCAACCAGTTCAATTAAATTCTTGTGTTTCAGAGCGCTGTATACCGGCAAAGTTGCTTTCAGTCTGACAATGGCATCCGCAGGATCGCCGCTGTACTGCTCGGTAGGAGCACCGGCAAACTTAACAAAATAGCGCTGACCATCCTTTTCTGTGCCAAAGCAAATATTTCCGGAATCTTGGTCATCATAAATCTTGAACACGGTTCCATATTCTTTCATAAAACTAAAATCAAACGCACTTTTCAGCTTGAAAGGAATGCTATCAATGTGCTGCAGATAGTAGCCTTTGAAATACCATGTTGGCACAGGATTACGCATATTGTCATACCAAGAAAGAACCTCCTTTGCTTGGTTCAGCATGGTATTCACTTCGTCCTGTCCAAAAGGAATGGCCCAGTATACCGAGAAGAGCGTATTGCTCGAAATATAAAGAGCGAGCAGTTTCCAGAACTCCAGTGGCACCTCTCTATCAAAGTATCCGTTCACCATACCGGATGCAAAGAGAGGTGATTTCTGGGCACACCAAACGATACGGTTGAACTCCTCCCAAGGATCACCATAGTCATTACGGTTAAAATCAATAATATACAGCTTTCCGTCCCTGCCGATCATCATATTCCCAATATGATAGTCGCCGTGCTGATAAGTTTGCGGTCTGTTCTTCAACAAATGACGATTCTCATTTATGTAGTCGATAAACGTCTGCCCGTTTTCATATTTCAGGGGACATTCGGTATATTTCTTTATTTTGTAATCCATTTTACGGTTAAACCAAACTTCCCAATCCTCCTGCGTTGCCGGAGCCGGTATGGAATGGATCTTACGTAGGATGCGACCGGCTTCCAAACCATATACATACTGTTCGGTATCCGAAAGTGTGGGTATAACATCTTCCGCATCTTCGCCGTCAATCCAGCTCTGAATGGAATACACACCTTCATCACAGACCCCGAACTCGATTGGCTGACACATGGGAACACCAAGAGCCGACACCTGTTGCATCATATTGAATTCAGACTGTTTCTTATCATATTCCGCTATATCCGAAATACGCAGAAGATACCGATTTCCATTCTCATCAGTGACACAATATTTTTTGTCTTTCGACCAACCCTTGTTGATCGGCTCTTTCGTTACGAAATTCATTTAGTATCTCCCGTAAAATCAGTTATTCCCAAACCACCTTGTTTACAACTTCAAGTGTCATGCTATCCACATTTAACACATGGATGCTACACTTATCAATCGGGAACTGTGGCTTCTTATTTGTCCATTCTAATTCTTTGACCAAGTAGTAAATAATGTTGATTACACCGCCATGCGTAACAACAAGTAGATCTCCGTTATTGGTTAATGAACTCTTTATAATGTCGTCAAACCACTCTTTGATGCGAAGATAGAACGCAGCAGGGCTTTCTCCATTCGGATATGCTTCGTCCATAGCCAGGGTGTTCCAAAAAAGACCTGGAAATTTAACAAGTGCTTCCGAATTGAGCATACCTGCCAAATCACCGTTGTTGGTTTCACGCAATCTTGTATCTGTATGGATTGGAAGATCTAACGCAATAGCAATATATTCTGCTGTTTCAATCGTTCTGTTCAAGTCGCTCGATACGATGTATTCGATTTTATATTCTGATGTTGTGCGGAAATAGTCTGCAACTGCCTGTGACTGCCTTTTTCCTTCATCAAGTAATCCCAAACTGCTCCACCCACCACGGTAGGCATCATCATCCTTACCGTGCCTTACAAATACGATTCGCATATTTACCTCTCAAATTATAACTTCTTTCTTACGATATGACATCCTTCAATTTGATTGCAAAAAACAAATCCGTTTTTCTCATATAAATCTGTCGGACCGTGATATGCGGCATTTTCATTATGCTCAAACGGATAGGCTTCCACATATTCAAATCCATCGTTTCGGGCATTCTCGCATAAATATTTGAGTAATGCAGTAGCAATGCCTTTGCCTCTATTTTCGGGCGCAATGGCGAAGCAAACAACTGACTTGATCTTTTCGCCATTGTCGGGAACTTGCTCAGCAAAATTGAAGTTTACATTATCATAGGCTTTCTTTTCATTTGAATTGCACCATCCGACCACTTTACCATCACTATAAGCCAGGTAGCCTTGCATACGCCCGGTTTGAATAAAGTCAATGGCTTTTGCTCGGTTGAGCGTGGCACATTTCTTATCGCAGTTCCAATGATAGCACATACAATAACAGCCGCACCACTCCTGGTTGTCCTCAAATGCCACATTGTCAAAGAAGTAAAGCCAATCATCAAGTAGATCTGTTGTCAATTTACATACTTTGATTTCCATTATATATTCCAACCTTTCCAAGGACTTTAATATTCCTATTGTTAACGATGAACGCATCTTCTTTGTTCGTCACACAACTTCAATTTCACTATCATAATACTGTTCCTGAAATCTCACAGCATCAGCGATTTCTTCTGCCGTAAAGCTCGTTTCCTTGGGTGCCATTACCAGCTTGTCTTCAATATCGTTATGCCGGTGAACAATACCGATTATTTTTCCATTGAATTCCGATACAGGGACATCTACGCCCAATAAATAGACATCTAACTCTTCACCATCGCCGCCGATTACTCCGGGGATATAGCCATAGTTGATGGGATAGATTAAACTGTAATTTTTCTTGTGATGGATATACCCTATCGGACGGTCAATTTTTATGGTGACAACTTTGCCGAGATACGATTTGACCAATGCTTTTTGTAGAGTATAAACGATAAAATCGTGTTTTCCTTTGAGGTACTTTTCTCTGCCGCTGTCAACAGGAACTTGCTGGGCAAGGGACACTTTTAAGTCTTCATAAGCTTTTGCAGCCGAAGGAGTTTTGTTAAGGTAATCTCTGAAGTTTATGTAGTTGATCCAGTCCATACTGCCCGTTAAAACAACATGGATGAAATGAGTCTGCAATTCTCCCGTGCCGTCATAGAAATTCCCACAAGCGAACAACAATTGATCTCGAAGAGATGCCTGTGCATTAGGACGATAATAAAAGCCAGCATCTTTAAGTTCTTTTTCGTAAACCAAGATATCATCAAATTCATCTACCGCAACTGCAATATCAATGATAGGCTTTGCTTTTATCGTGAGAATAGAGGTGCTGCCAACGTGTTGAATGTCTTTGATTACATCACCTAAGATCTCCTTCAGACGGGCAATGGTGTTCTGAGCCTCGATTTCCCACTCTTTTTTGTGTTCGCACAGCTGAACTGTGCCACGTTTTAATCCGATCATGTGTTACGCCTCCTTTGTGGCTGTCAATTCCTTCTGCAGAACGTCCGCAAAGCGTTGTATTGGCTCTGCAAGCGTTTCTGCGTAGTCGAAGGTCTGTTTATCTTCCTTGTGATTAAGCGGGCTCCTGCGGACCTCCAGAGCGATTCTGAGAGCATCAGGATCCGGGCAGAGATTGTTTTCTAACGCCCAGTCTGCCGCATCGGTCTTTGCTATGATCTTGCCGGTGCGCAACGTATAGATGCATCGTGCAATATCCAGCATCCAACCAAACGAGTAGAAACTACGTCCCGTCTTATGCACATATTTTCTTATGGTTTCATAATGGTGCTTTACATCGGCATACAGTTCACTGAACTCAGGTGCCTTCAACTGATTTTGGATGTCCTTGCCGCATAGTAAAACACTGCTTTCAATCAGCTCTGTCATACCGAAGCTGTCGAACATATATGTATCGGTTATTCTTTCGCCACTGGTACCCCAGTAAACTACGCGGTCTGCCTTTCCGGCAAGGAAAGCATCCAGTGTGAGCATTCCGCCTTCAAAGGAACGGTAATATGGATTGCCGGGTTCTTTCTCAAGCAGCGCTTGTCGTAGACCAACAAGTTTTTGAGCCTGTTCTTCCGTAATCTGTTTATCCGTCAAAACCAGGATATCAATATCACTCCATCCCAGTCTGAAGTCATTAAGAACAGAGGAACCATACAGATAAATTGACGGTTCGTTGTCTTGCAGTATGCTTCTGATTTCACACACCATTTTGTTGATCGCGATTTGTCTGTCTTTGCGCTCCGAACCTGCAGGATGAAGAACGTACTTCTGATTCGGATAATCCATCTCCTCGATCAGAGCATCCTCGACAAATCCGTATTTCTCGTATAATGCTCTCGGGGCAGGGCCTTTCTCATCATCGGCTCTAAAAGTGGAAACCGATATTTCTTTTGTTCTATCCAGATTACGGAGAGCTTTGTCCATGAGCATAGAAGCAACTCCACGTCGGCAATAATCGGGAGAGACTGCAAGGCAGCAAATCATGTTGTGTCTGCGTGAGAACAGCATGACACCCGCAATCTCGTTTCCTTCTTTGACACAGATAGCCTGTTGCTTGCCCATAAATCTGAGAACGGTGGCTTTATGCTCATCCAGCTTCTCCTGAGTCTCCAAACCTGGGAAATTCCATCTAACCCGAGTTACAAGACTCATCCAATTTTCGATATCTTCAGGTATTCCATAAAAGAGCTGCACAGCATTTCGCCTCCGTTCATAAGTCAATTTGTTATCATAGCAACCCGCCTTGCGTATTAACACAAAAACTCATAATAATTATAGCGCAAAAACGCAAAAAATTCTATCAGTTTCACGAATAAAACAGAAAAAGCGGGAGTGCATCGTTCAAAATGCACTCCCGCTGAACTTTACCGTCCCCAACTGTCCCTACTTTTCTTTTTGGTCTGTTTCTGTTGTGCCTGCTGTTGCTGTTTCTTCCACAGGCGTTCCCGGACGGAGCGTGTTTCCGCTTCCTCGTGGAGCAGATTTGCTACATCCCGCTTGCTGTCAAACATCATCAGCGGATCGTATTTCTCGCCGTAGGCATCCTGCACACGAGTAACCGCAGAGCGTTCTTTTTCCTCACGGATGGAAAGCCTTGCCTCCATTAGCTCGCCGGCGTCAAATTCTGAAGCCTGTTCCTTCAATTCGCTGTATTCCTTCAGTGCGGCATCCAGTTCAGCAGAATACTTTGCCTCCTGCGCTTCCAGTTTTTTCAGCGCACTTTCCATTGCGGCAATATCCTTCTTTACAGAAGAAATGCCGGTATCATCGGCGCAGTCCAGAGAACGGAGCAGCATTTCCTTTTCCGTTTTCAGTTCTTCCAATTCTTCCGTCAGCTCCGCAATGCGCCGGGCAAGGTCACGCAGCTTTGGTATCTGATAAAATGGCGTTTCCTTTTTCTCGGCAAGCAGATTTTTCCGTTCTTTCGTTTTTTCTTTAATCTGCCGTACCAAGCCCATATACCGTTCCAGCTTTGGTACAGCTACCTGAATATGCTCGTTCATACGGCGTTTTCCCATACCGATATGGCGAAGCTGGTAGCGAAAGATTATCATATTGCCACGCAGCCGTTCCATCGCTTCTGCAAGAGCGGGAATCGTGTTTTTGACTGCCTGTGCCAGCTTTCTGACAGCGGCTTTCAGTTCACGAAGCAAAGCATTGTCTGCTTTGATCTGCCGGTTTATCTCGCAGCGGTCAGAGATGCTTCCCTGCCGTTCCAGCGCACGGGCGGCAACGCCCTCATGAATAGTTGGCTGTTCGTCCAATCCCCGTTCTGCATGGCTGCGGTGGTCAATACGCTCTTCATAGCCGTACCGTTCCAGATAACGATTCGCTGCATCTGCCCACGCCTTGCGCCACTCTACAAGCTGTTCTTCGCTGTTCCAACGCTCGGAGATAGGATTTTGCCTTCCGTATTTCGTGCTTTTTGGGTATTTGCTGACTCGTTTATATCCGTGTTTTTCCGCTTCGGAGGGCGGCAGATATACCTTCTTGCGGCCGACCTTGTAAGGGTACTGCTTCTCCCACCCGTCAGCCTGCGCCGCTTTGAACTCGGCGGCGGTAAAGCCCCGTTCTTCACCGTTTCGGACACAGAGATATTCTTTCTCGGTCTTGTACTGCCAGTGCCCTTTTTCGTCCAAAGGGCGAACCGTTACCATGATATGGGCATGGGGATTGTGCCCGGGAGGATATGGATCGTGGACAGCAACATCGGCGCACATCCCCTCGGCAACAAAATTGTTCTGGATAAAATCCGTCAGAAGTTCCTGCCATTGTACCGGTGTCAGCTCAATGGGCAAAGCAGGAACAAACTCACGGGCAAGGCGGCTGTCCTTCGTCTTTTCATTTTTCTCCACTGCATTCCATAAAACGCTGCGGTCTTTCCATTTCGGCGGAGCAAACTCCGGAAGAAGAACATCCTGCCATACAAGCCCTTTCTTTCGTGTGAAATCATGCTGTACTCCGTCATAGTCATTCAACATCTTGGAACAGCTCAAATAGGCGGAAGCGGCAACAGCAGAACGCCCATTGCCCCGGCTGACCACTTTTGCTTCCAAATGGTAGATTGCCATTTGTTCTCACCTTCCCTTCGTTTTTGTTTCTTTTTCGCAAAAAGAAAATGGGTGTCGCCGGAGAAGCGATACCCATATCTGCGACAAAGCTGCCGGTGGCAGGTTTTCGCAGGCAGTTGGCTGGTTGTTTCACAACTGTTTTGATGTTCAGGAAAAACATGGCAGCCAACTGCACAGGCAATGTCCGCTTGCGGCATTGCCTGCCCCCTCTGGAGAAGCGGCTGAAAGGCACTTCGTGAAGAGCGCACGAGCCTGACCAACGGGAGGGCTGCCACCGCCTGTTTTACAGGTGGTGAGTAAGTGCGCCCTTCGGGAAAAAGAGAAGCGCCCCGGTTGCCCGGAGCGCCTCCATAACACTTCATCGTAATGCCCAATACAGAAAATCCTCCAGCTTCGTCAAGTCCATCTCAGCCGTAGCCGGATAGACCTTTTCTAAAATCGCACCCTCCTGAATCAGCCGCCGTGTCCGTGCCTTGCGTTCTTTCTGCCGGTCACGCATCTGCGCTTCCTCCAGCCGGTGCTTAGCCTGCAATAATTTCTTTTCATTTTCTGTCATATTCATGTTCATAGAATCCTCCTGTGGTACTAAAAATAAGGTTGGTTGATAGTATCGTAATATCAAATATCTTCCCGTTTGGTATCACGCTTTTTATGAAAATATTTGTAATAGCAAAAATGCCTCCGTTCGGTATCGCAGTCATACCAAATAGGGGGCGAAAGTAGTAATAAAAACTATCTCAAAAAAAGAAGCGGATCGACATATATCAATCCGCTTCCCATATCATTATGCTGTTTTCTGTTTCGCCTTTTCAGAAGATTCGGCCATCTGCAATACCGGCACAGCGCTCGCCGCTTTCTTTGCCGCATTGCGTTCCTTCTGCATTTTCCGGTTTGTCTGCGTCCTGCATTCATCGCAACAGTATTTTGCATTGTTTCTCGTTGTGGTAAAGGTCTTGCCGCAGTTTTCGCAAACGCATTCCCGCTTTCGGGTTTCTGCCGCTTCCTGCCGGTAAAATTTCGCCCGGCAGTTGGGGCCGCAAAACAGCGTATTTGACCGTTTGGATTCAAACTCTTTCCCGCAGCATTTACAGGTCAGTTTGAACGGCTGCCCCACAGCGTGTTCACCGGCTTTGATTTTCTGATACCGTTCCCGGCTTTTTATGCGGTGCCGTTTAAACTGCTCCTGCCGCTTGATTTCCTCCGGCGTCAGTTCCGGGACGGGCAGTTCAAACCGCCCGATGAATTTCAGGTAAATCTCCACCTCCTGCACACGATCCCCGTCGATCTTCTCCGGGGCATGGACAATAATCTTGTCAATAAACTCGTTGATCATCGGGGTGGTCAGCTCGGAAAAGTCGGTGTATTTCTTTGCCAGCGCAAGAAACTGCGCCGCACGGCCGGTATCTTCCTCAAAAGCGGATACCTGCTGTTCGGCCTCCGCAGCCGATATTTGAAGCGATTTCTGTTCCGCTTCATACTCTGCCAGCAGGCTGTCAAAGCGCTCTTCCGAAATGCGCCCGACAGCAAAGGATTCGTAGAGCTTTTTGATGATGGTATCCAGCTCGGCAATGCGCTTTTTGCTCTTGCTGAGCTTCCGTTTGGTTTCCTTTGCGGCTTCCGCCTGCCGTATCCGGGAAGCGGAGCGTACCTTTTTCATAAATTCATCCTGATTAGCGACAGCAAAGGCGCTGGCTACACGGATGGTTTCCAGAATCAGCTCCCTGACCGCTTTTGTCCGGATATAGTGGCCGCTGCAAGCGTGGGTGCGCTTTTGATGTGCCAGCGTATAGGAGGAACAGTCAAAGAAGTCTGACGGGTACGGATTTTTCGCTGTACCGCCTCTGGAACGGTGGTTATACATCTTCTCGCCGCAGTCGGCGCAGTACAGAAGTCCGGTCAGAGGATTCGCCTCTCCGATGGTGTCAATGCGCTTGGGCGTTTTCCGCAGCTTCTGCGCCAGCTCCCATGTCTCCTTATCCACAATAGCTTCGTGGGTGTTTTCAAAAATCAGCCATTCTTCCTTTGGGTTGGGGACACTGCTCTTATCCTTATAGGATGCCTTGTGGGAACGGAAGTTGACCGTATGCCCCATATACTCCGGCTTGGATAAAATCTGCCCGACTATATAGCCGCTCCAGTTATATGGGTTGGGGAATTCCTTCCTGCTCTTCCAGACGCCCATACCTTTTTTGCCGAAGTAAACGGCGGGCGTTTCCACCTGCTCGTCAAAGAGGATGCGGGCAATCTCATACGGGCCGTTTCCTTCAATGGTCAGGCGGAATATCCTGCGGACAACTGCGGCGGCTTCCTCGTCGATCAGCCAGTGGTATTTGTCCTGCGGATCTTTTTTGTATCCGTAAATAGCGATATTGGTGGTCGGTTTGCCGGATTCGCCTTTCACACGGACAGCGGCTTTCTGCTTGCGGCTCAGATCCCGTAAATACCACTCGTTCATGATATTCAGGAAAGGCGCAAACTCATTGCTGTTCTGGTCGTTGCTGTCTACGCTGTTCGCAATGGCAACAAAGTGTACGCCGTGCTGCCGGAAAAACACCTCGGTGTAAAAGCCGGTTTGCAGATAATCACGCCCTGCCCGGCTCATATCCTTTACGATGACGTGCGCTACTTTCCCGGCCTCAATATCCGCAATCAAATCCTTCCATGCCGGGCGGTCAAAATTGCCGCCCGAATACCCGTCGTCGGTGTAGTGGACAAGATTTTCGTAGCCCTGCTGGCGGGCGTAGGCTTCGAGGTATTTTTTCTGATTGATGATTGAATTGCTGTCCCCGGTCAGGTCATCGTCACGGGACAGCCTTTCGTATAATGCTGTGATCTTTCCTTCCGTCTGTTTCACGCTCATGATGCGCTCCTTTCAGACTTCCGGCTCATTTGTGGCGGTTTCATTATATCACAAGTTCCGGCATTTGTAACCGTTTCATTTCGAATCATTCGTAAAATTTTATCTTCCAGCGTTTCCTGCGCCGTTTCACTGAAACACACCCTGACTTTGTAGGTGGTGCCGCCGATCCGGCGTGTCATATAGGAAGCGCTGTTGTTTTCATTGTTTGCCATAGGCACCTCCTGTTGAAAAATTCATAAAATTTTCGTATAATAGAGTTGGTTCCGGCATGGTGTAACCATTTATGCGGCTGAAAGCGAACATGAAGGATAAACACCCTGCCGGTGCAGAAATGCCCCCGGAAAAGCCTTGTGCCGTAAGGCTTTCCGAGGGCAAAAGCGTTACATCTGCTGTTGTTTTTTCTCCCGGTATTTCCGTACCCGTGCGGCGGTCTGCCTGCGCCGGGCTTCTTCGGCACAACGCTGTGAACAGTATATCCGTTTCCCGTCAGCCGGGAACGGTTTGCCGCACTGCCTGCAAGCCGTTAATGGCGTTGGCTTACTGCGAAACACAGCTTGCAGTTTTGCATCGGTCGGCAGCACTGCGCTGCGGAAATACCGGCATAGAGCGCTGTTTGCGTAACAGATACCGAACATGGGACAGTCGCAGTCCAGCGGCAGACATCCGTATTCTTTGTCGTAGTTGGCGCACAGCGAAGTAATCAGCTTTTTTATCCGCTGCTTTTCCCGGCCTGTCAGTTCACGGTTTTGGCTTGGCATTGGGCATTCCTCCTTTCTCACTGCTAAAAGTAATCTGAAACAAAGAGAAACGGATTACTTCCTCATTAATAGGAGAAATGCAGGGCAGTTAGCGGAACTGTTTTTTTGCAAAATCAAAGAAATTTTGAAAAATATTTCTGAAGGGAGGCTTCTGCGATGTTCGACGATCCCAAACGATATGAACATGACGGCTTTTATGAAGATGCCGATTACGAAAATGAGTATATAGCGGACGATTCCGATTACATAACCGACGACGAAGAAGATGAAAACGCCCTTTGGGACGATGAAGCAGAAGCCGCTGACGCTCTTCCAGAAAAGAAGCGAAGAAAACGGAACAACCAAGCTGTTCTTGCTGACAACGATACGGATAGTGAAGAAATCGAATTATCCGAACAAGCCCTGCGGCAGATTACAAAAGAAGAACAGCTCATCGAAGAACTGGAAACCGATGCCGCAGAAAATCCCATAGAGGATGACGGGGACGATTCCGGCGACGAACAGCCCGAACGCAAGCTCCTAAAGCGTGAGCTTCGGGCGCAGGCTTTGAAGCGGTTGGAAGATTCTGCCCGAACGCTGAAGGACTACGAAAATCTTGTTGCGTGGTATGACCGGCTCGATGCTAACTGTCAGCGCAAAGAACGCTATCATGAACTCAGTAGAAGCGGTGACGATGTTCCCCTTGATTACGGTGCATCCGAGGATGCTTTGTGTTTTCCCGATACGCTCAACGCCGTTTTGACACGGCAGGAACGCAAGGGCGATTTCATAGATACGATCTTTTACTGTCCTTACGATATACACGAGCTTGTGACCGATGCGGATATGTCCGTCATCCTGCGGGAGTTGAACGAGGATCACAAGTTCCTGCTGTTCCTGTCAGCTCTGCGGCAGTATAGCTCTACCAAGATTGCCGCTATCCGTGGGCAGTCAGATCGTAACATCCGCAAGGTGCGTAATACGATGCTTAAAAAGATAAGAAAAAAGCTGCTTGCCGCACTCACCGAAAAAGTGCAGGCACAGCAGCCCTTGACCTTGCTTGAAAAAGAATTTCTGAGCGAAAATTGCGTGGATATTGAAAAAACCACGAAAAAGTAGTATAATAGTAATATAATTGTGAATTATACGGGTTACAATGTATAGTGGAGGGTTTTGCATATGAAAACATTAACGATATGTGGCAGTATGCGTTTTGAAAACGAGATGCGGTCAATCGCATATGACCTTGAAGCAATAAAAGGCTATAATGTTCTTCAATGTGTCTATGCGCCGGAAGGAATCACTATTTCCAGTGAAGTGCTAAGTCATCTTGAAAAAGCTCATTACAGAAAGATTGATATTAGCGATGGAATATATGTCGTAAATATTGGTGGCTATATTGGAGAATCGGTTAAAGCTGAAATTCAGTATGCCAAAGAAAACGGAAAGGAAATCATTTATCACTGCGATTGATAAATCAATTCAGTGATTATGATTGGCGTGAATAACATGGCTATGAATTTATTTGAACGCACTAGCTCCAACTGGGTGCGCTATAGCGAATATGAATGGAAAATGGCGGAGGATGGGGCTCTGTACCTTACCCCCACGAAAGCAGCGCAGCCGGGTATTTACGATCCTCTGGCGGAATACCGGCAGATCGTACTGGACGCCATCGACATTGGGCGCATGGGAATGGCAAAGAAACCGGATACGGAGATCCAGACCGCTATCCGCCAGTTTGCCGTAAAGTACGGGTTGTTCGGCCTGATGACCGCACTTCCCACCACGCCGGATTTTATGGAATATGAAGCGGTATACCTACCGAAAAACCATTTTATAAAAGCAGAAACGATGCCCACCGAAAAATATCTGGAACTTTTCTTTCCCTTTGACAAGCTGGATGTAATTAAGCATGGACTCGAATCCATGTGGAATATCGAAAATGACCGTGTGATGATGGCGCTGGCTATGACCATGACTGACAAGCCGATGGCGGTCAATATGAGCTTTCAGCGGGAGTATGCGGAACGGTATGACTGGATGAAGCAGCAGTTTATCGACTGGGCGTTCATCTATGTCAACAGTATGCTTTATTATGAGGATTACGACACGTTGAACGAAGATACCCGCCGGCTGATGCAGCAGAGTATGGCGGCCTTTGGCGGCAATGCGCCCACCTACCATATCGCTCTGCTGGATAAGCCGACTATTATCTGGGATTTCCACTCTCTGCTTTTGGGCGTACAAATGATGTTCAGCTTTATGCTGACCGACAGCAAAAATCCGATCCGCCTTTGCAGGCACTGCACGAAAGCCTTTGTCGCAAGCAGGCCGAGCGCCGTGTTTTGCAGCCCGCAGTGCAAGAATAAGCACAATGTTTACAAGAGCAGGGCAAAAAAGAATTGCTCAGATAGGGAGGAACAAGGCGATGATTGATAAATGGATCGCAGAAGCAACGGAATGTGACTTTAAGGTTGCTTTGGAAGTGAGAAAGCCGAAAAGCTGGTTGAAAAGCGTCAGCGCTTTTGCAAACGGCATCGGCGGCACACTGTTTTTCGGTATTGATGATAACAGAAATGTAGTGGGGCTTGCTGACGCACAGGCGGATGCTGAAGCAATCAGCCGTTTGATTAAAGAGCGTATCACGCCTTATCCAAACTTTATCCTCACTCCCGAACGGGAGAAAGGCAGAGATATTCTTGTACTGTCTATTTCCACAGGGCGTTCCACGCCATATTATTACAAGGCCGACGGCGTGATGGAAGCATATATCCGTATGGGGAACGAAAGCGTGATAGCTCCGTCATATGTATTGAATCAGCTCCTTCTCAAAGGTATGAATCATACCTTTGACGCATTGATTTCCGAATATAATTTCAAGGACTATGCTTTTTCCAAGCTGCGTGAACGATATAAAGCTTGGACAGGTAACAGCATGGAAGAAAAACTATTTGATTCCTTTGAAATACGGAATGAATACGGCAAGCTGACCAATGCAGGCGCTTTGCTTGCGGATGATGCGCCGATCAAGCAATCCCGCCTGTTCTGCACACGCTGGAACGGTCTTGATAAAAGCGGCGGTATGGTGGATGCGCTCGACGGTGCAGAGTATTCCGGCAGCTTGATTATTCTGCTCAATGAAGGGGTTGGTTTCGTAAAGCGGAATATGAAAACACGTTGGAAGAAAACAGCCAACTCCCGCATTGAAATGCCTGATTACTGCGAACGGAGCGTTTTTGAAGCTCTTGTCAATGCGTTGATTCATCGTGACTATCTGATTCTGGGCAGCGAAGTTCATATCGACATTTACGATGATCGTCTTACAATCACTTCCCCCGGCGGGATGGCGGATGGTACACGGATTCAGGAAAGGGATATTTTCAATATTTCCTCTACCCGCCGCAATCCAGTCCTTGCTGACATTTTTGGCCGGTTGGGATATATGGAGCGACAGGGAAGCGGATTCCGAAAAATCACAGAAGCCTACCATGCGGCTCATAATTACCGGGATGAATTGGAACCCAAGTTCTATTCCGATGCAAGCTCATTTCAAGTTACGTTGTATAATTTGAATTATGGAACCGTAGTAAACACAGCTAAAATTATGATTGAAGATGAAAATGTTGCGATTACTCCTGATTATCTTGCGATTGAGGTTGCGATTGACGGACTGAACGCAAGCCAAGCTACGATTAAAAAAGCAAAAATGGTATTCGTAAGCATGGGCGTTGATGGTATCTTTGGACGTTCCGATATAGCCGCCATTACAAGTGATTCTGTTACTGCCGCCGGTAATCTCATTACAAAACTGAAAAACGCAGATTTGATTGAAGCCGTCAGTGGGTTTGGAAAAGGCAAATACAAATTTAGAGTTCCAAAAGCATAGAGATAATGCCCGTTATCAGCCATACAGCCGATAACGGGCATTCGATTAAGCATATACAAGTTCCGTCAGTACAATTTCCTCTGCACGGTTGCGAATACTGTTCATGCGGCGTACCCACTCCATCTGGTCGGCCGCTTTCAGCGCTTCGGTTACGCCTTCCTGCTCTGCTATAGCAGATACGATGCTTTCTATACGCTCATTGCAGGCTTGGTCGATTTTCGCCAAATGGCAGCGCAAATTGCCTGATGTCAGCAAGTTAGTGTAAAGAACCCTTCGGTGTTCTTTCAGATAACGACGGCGCATACGCCCGTATTTACCGATCTGATAGTCGCCGGTGTCCGGCAGGACAAGATTCGGAATGAGAAAATCGCCCTCCCGACGGTAAGTGCCGCCCATCTGTTCAAACAGGGATTTCATAAAGCCACAGCTCCTTTCTATGTTGGATTTCAGCGGTTATATGATTTTTGCTCCTTTCCTATAACTGCTTTTCAATTCACCACAAATGAGCCGCAGTCATATGTATTAGGTGGCTGAAACCACCCTTTACATAGTAACTCTTGATTGGTAATGGAGTTCGACTCCATGTCCTTTTTGTCATCGTCCACCGATAAGCGGCAGTAAAGGGCGGTGATCTTTTCTTTTTCCTGCCCGTTTGATTTGTTTTGCGTTGTCATTGATTCTTTGGTCTCCTTTCTGACAACCGGGCATTGCAGGGTAATACAAGTATACCGTGCAATGCCTGCATTGTCGAATGTGCAGGGTTAAATTGTTTGCAGTTCCAAAAGCAAATCCCGGAATTGCTTTAAGACGGTTTCTTTGCCGTCTGTATCAAAATGGGTGGTCACCTCATAGACCGTGCCGCCGATCTTCATGGAAAAGGAATCGTTGTCCGGCGAATGGTAATAAGGAACGAAACTCCCTAAAGGTATCACTTTATCGTCCATTTACCGTTCCTCCCTTGCGTTTCGTTCTCTCTGCCGCTGCCACTTATCCAACAATTTCAGAATGGTATTCTGCATATCCTTGCCCGTATAGCTTTTGAGAAAATATTTTTGCAGTTCCTCTTTGGGGAAGCGGATCTGCTCTTTCTGATTGGCTTTTTCCTCGCTCAGTACGGCAAAGATTACATCGGCAGTAAGCCTGCCCTGACGGGAAAAGTCACGAAGCCTCTGCGCCTGTGAAAGGGACGGCGTAGCGTCCGCATATTCGATTTCGTTCAGCAAAGCCTGTTGTTCCTCATTGGTCAAATACGACAATTCCACAGCCGGGGTGAGTGCGATTTTACCCTCGTCCACCATCTCAAGCAGTTCGGGAATTAAGTAAGTCAGACGGATATACCGGTGCAAGGTGTCTTTGCCAATACCGAAGCTTTGAGCTATGACATCATCATTTCTCATCCTTGTCGCAGGTTGCGACAAAGTCTTTTCTGATTTCTTGGCTGATTCCCATTTCATTTTGTAGGCAAACCCACGCTCGCTAGGCAAAATATTGTTCCTGTGCAGGTTTGCGTCTACCATCATGGAAACCGCCTGTTCGTCGGTCAGATTGCGGACGATAACAGGTATCTTTTCTATACCGAGTTCTTTGCCAATCTCCATTCTTCTGTGTCCTGATATGACCTCGTATTTACTTTCCGAAAGAGGACGGACGATCAGCGGCTCGATGGCGTCCTGCGTTTTGATGCTCTGCAAAAGCTGTTCCTTTTCTTCTCCGTCCCTTAGTTTGAACGGGTGATTCCGAAAGGGAACCAGATGTTTTAAATCCAGATATTCAATCGTTTCTTTTTCTTTCATATATTGTGAAACCTCCATTGCTTTTCTTCTTTTTCGGGTAGTAAGTATTCTTACTCTATTTGTCTTAATAGCTTCTGATCTTCGGAAATTTAGAAGTCCAAAAATCCGAAGTCAGAACTTTTTCAAGTAGATGATGCTCGGCTTGCCCTGTCCCTGCCGCTTGCGGAGGATCAGGTCAGCCTGTTCCAGTTCCGAGAACAGCCTGCATATCTTTTCGTGCCCGAAGCGCAGCTTTTCCTGCGCCTCTTTGACGGTAAAGAACTGATAGATGCGTCCACGCTTGTCCGTCCAACCGTTTTTGGCGGAAAGGTGCATCCGGTCGAGCAGCAGGCCGTAGAGCATTTTGGCGTCGGTGGAAACCGGCTTGTATTTTTCCTCTGTGAACAAAGCCTTGGGGACTTTGTAGAAGACATAGCTTTCCGCTTCGGATAATTTGAAATACGGATTCAGAAACTCACCTTCTTTCTGTCACGGTTTTAAACCGTGATTTTGTATGTTCGGGTATTACGGTATTTCATCCGGCATTTTCACTTGGAAAAAGCCTTGATTTCTGCGGCTTTGCGGCTTCCAAAAGCGTGACATAGACACTCTGTTTTCATTCGCTCTAAGCAGCAGAATATTCCTTTCTTAAATTTCCGCCCTATCGGAGCGAGCAGACTGTTTATACTCCTACAGTCGCAAAACAGTATCTCTCGTCAGGACTCCGTCCTGAAACCTGCTTGAGACTGCACTGCCCGTTTCCTGCGCTGGCGCTCGGCAGCTTTCTTCCGCTTTTGGACGGCAGCACAGTTCGGGCAGTAGCGCTGGTTTTTTGCCCTTGGTACGAAATACGACTTGCAGATTTGGCATCTCTTTTGACGGCTTGGCTGCATGATCTCGGCAAACAGCTCCCTATCTGCCGGAAGGACTGCATTTTTGAAATAGTTGCAGTAGATTCCGTACCGGCTGATGCACTGGACACAGGAATGTTCCTCGCCGTTGTCCAGCAGAAGGCAGTTGCCGTCCACATAGTTGCAGCAGAGCTTTCTGATGAGTGCATTGATCCGCTTTGACTGCTTTGGCGTGATTTTTATGACCATGATTTTCATCTCCTCACAATTTGATCCATTAATTTGCAGAGCCTGCTGTTTTCTCCAAATGCTGTTCCTGCCCCCCGTCAGGCGGTGTCGCAAAGTCATATCCCATTCGGATCGTTATTCAATTTTCAAGGTACAACGAAAAGGTCTTTCACTTATTCCCACTGGCAGAGGTCAAATGCACCCTCTAAACGGGAAAATATTTCTGAATGAAAAAACCTCTTCACTCATTTGGACAAAGGGTGCCGAAATGCACACCCAATTTCAGGCTTTCTCCAAAAAATTTTTGAGAAAATTTATCCCTTCACTTGTTCCCACTGGGAAGTACCAATTTATCGGGTGTTTATAAAAAATTTTTTATCCTGTAAAATCCCTCTCACTTATTTGGAATTACAAGTCTCAATGACACCCTATTTCACAGAAAAAATGAGAAATATTTTTTATCCGGTTACGGGCGCTTTATTTTGCTTGCACCGAAAAAGCCTTCTCACTTATTCCCACTGGGAGCAGCCAAATGCACCCCCTAAATTTCAAAAAATTTATCCCTTCACTTATTTGGAATTGAGAGGTCAAAACGCACCCTGTTTTCACGAAAAATTTGAAAAATATTTTTTGTTTGGTTGCGGGAGGCTTATTTTTACTTGCATAAAAGTCCTTTCACTTATTTGAAATTTGAGTGCTAAAACGCACCCTGTTTTTCAGAAAAAAGACAAAAAAATTTGCCCGCCGGGAGTGGCGGGCATTTGCGTGCTTGCAGGAAAACTATAATTCGTTTTATTTCATATCAAATCAGGCCATTAACAAAAATAGGTTGCCCTGTTATGAGCAACCTATTTTTGTTTTGGTTATTCTGTTTGTGAAATATCGATATCTTGAAACATAAACCGCATTTATAATAATAAACACGGCTCATCATCGGGAGTAAGAATATAAGTGTGTTCTTTCGCTCTTGTGACTGCAACACGTAAATTCAAAATCGCTTGTTCTTTTCGTTCTGGACTTGATACAATCTTATTGTGATAATGCCCTTCATATACAATAACCACATCGAACTCTTTGCCTTTTGATTTGTGTATTGTCATAACGCTTATTCCATTCCATCTTTTTGTGCTTAAAGAAAAATGCTCTTGCGTCAAGGCATCTGACACTGCTTGTATAGCGCCATTATATGTGCTGCTGTTCCTCCAAATTGTATCTAGCGCTGAATATAATTGAGTGCCCCGTTGAAGTAAGCGTAAATATTTTGCATCATTTGCAACTTTTTTATAATAATCAGATTTGCAATCGATAATGATGCTTAATATTTGTTTCCAGTCATTCACCACATTTCCTGAAAAGTGTAAGTCATTAACCGAGTTCACTAATTGTTTGGTTTCTGCAATAAGTAATTCACGATTTTTCCCTCTGATTTTTTTGGACTTTATATATTGCTCTAAAGCAGAGGCAGTCTCTTTATCTGCTTTGGAAACTGAATTATTTGCCCCTTTTCTCCCAAGTATATGTTCAATCAAAAATCTTAGCACAGTAGTTTCAGTACATATTTTTTGAGATCCATTTTCTAAAAGGTTAGCAATAAACTGAGCGGCTAAATACGCTCCTGATGTATCTACGGCAACATCATGCTCAATTGCTGGTAAAACCTTTCCATTGGATAGTTTTTGAGTCCGTTGCAATGTGTCCGACACAGCTAACATAAGTGAATTTGTTGGCACTAAAATAGCTAAAGACCAATCATTTCCTTGAGACTCGTATAATTTCTTTCGAATTTGTAACAAAGCGCTTTTTAAATAAATATGTGTAAATGGTTTTTTATAAAAAGGATAAGCAAAAATACTTACATCGTTATAGATTTTACCTTTGTTCGTTTGTTGCAGCAAGTCATTTCCAAATTGAGCAATGTCTTTTCCACTACTTCTATTATTCTGTTGCCCGAAATCAAATATTTCTGGATGAATCGCTTCAATAAACTGAGATATTCTTTTAGGATCAGCTCCACGGAAATCATAAATTCTTTGTTCGGGATCAGCTAAAGCTATCAATTTAGATTCGCTTCCAAAGATTTTTATCAGATTCCACTCGTCCATATTGGTATCTTGAAATTCATCAAGAATAATTACTGGATACATGGCACAAATAAGTTTCTGTAAAGCTTTGCTTTCTGTTAACAACTGCGAACATAGTTTTGCAAACATATCAAAGTGCACAAGACCTTCTGCCAGAAATAGTTCATGCATTTTTGCTGCACGTTTATTTAGAGGCACATCTGAAAGTAGCCGACCTGTTTCATGAGGGAGGAGAAGATGAATGGGGTGTGAATTAAGAAGGTATCCATGATGTTTTAGTATATTCCAAATAAATCCATGATAAGTATTTATCTCAATCTGTTGTTTCGTGTCTTCGGGAATAAGATCACCCGCCTGCTCTTCTACTCTGGAAATAGTGGCTCGTGCAAAGCTTAAAAATAAAACCTTTTGATTCTTTTTAAGTGTTCCAGTTTCTTCAATCAGTTGCTTTGCCTTAAACAACGCAATAGTAGTCTTTCCTGAACCGGGGCCTCCCATAATAAGTAAAGGAGAGACAGATTTCAAAATATCCTTGCGCAATTCGTCGTTTTGAAGCTGAATCATAATTCACTCCTCATTAATGTCATTGGGAAGGGATATCGGATACACAGTTTCGCTAATGCTAATAATAGTATCTTTTATAAATAAAGGCATTTCATCTTCTTCGCAAAATTGGACTAATTCTGCAAGCGCACCTTCTCCCTTTTTATTTTTAAAATACAGCTTCATTGTTGTATATAATTCATCGTCCTTCATCCCCTCATAAGGTGTTTGATTAGAAAGATGCGGAGGCCATTCGCCGCTTGCAACAACATCTAGGGCAAATCTTAATAATACAGACGGCTTAATTCCTTTAAGGACGACATCTTCTATTCCGTGCTCATTGGCTTCATAAGCACAATCAACTGCCAAAGCAATTTGCTCACTATCTCTTTCTTCTTGCTTATCGAAAACAGCATAAACTGTCTTTCCGAGCCTTTTATAATACTGACCTAATGCTGACACCTGAGTATCCGTTTCGGCATTTACAAGTGCAATTCCAAGCAAATCAAATGAGTAACTTTTTTCAGGATGCAGGCATTGCATTTTTCTGGAAGCTGAAGAGTACACATCGTATTCCGTCTTCCCTTCAGTAATAAGAACTCTTCGGGCTAATAAAGACTCACAAAATCTGCGTCTGAATTCATCCCTATATTTTTTTACTTTTACAGCTGGAGGCATTCCAGCAGGTTCGGCACTAAGCACACCATCCTTTCGAGAGATAACAAGAATTTGTTCTGGTGAAAACTCTTCAAGGACATATGGCGAATGAGATGTAAACAAAGCCTGTTTGGATTTTTCGATTACGCTTGATATAACTCTTTTTTGTATATGCGGAGGCAATGCAATTTCCGGCTCTTCCATAGCAAAAATTACATTTTCCTTTATATTAGCTATCATTGAAAGTAGAGATAAAACAAGTGTATTAATAGTTCCTGTTCCTTGGTGAAAGTACGGAGTCATATATTCAGAACCATTTTCTTTATAAGCACCAGAACCCATAAATACAGTTAATACTTTGCGTAAATTCTCACGAGTTAAATTGGATACTTTAATTTGTGGCTTGTCCGCAGATTCATAAGCAACTATATTTGCCAAGGAATCTTGAACAGATGTAAGCACTTCCGTAATACCTAAATTTGGATCGCCTGCAATAGAAACTTTTTCAAGTTGTTCTATGACGCTTTCCCACATTTGCGGTTTAATTTCTTTTAGTTGAAGGATTATGTCAAGTAAAGAACCCCTTTCAAGACTCAAAGCACGGCTTCCGGTTCTCAAGGTTCGCAAATATAAAAATCCGCACTTACGCTTATCTTTCTTGCGAAAAGGTTCTGGAACACTTCCTTCACGAAGTGTTCCAGCAAAAAATGTTTGCCCCTCAAAATCATCCTCCTCCGGACTATAGTTGCCCTGAAATACTAAGCGTAAGGCAGGCTCAACATCATCTGAATCAGTAGCACTGGCCGGTGGTCCACTTATAATAGAATTTGATTTTTTATCCCACCATTCTATATGATTTCCAAAATGTATTTTTTGGTCTTCACTAAGTCCTATAACTACAACTTCAATATATATTTGAACCGTTTTATCACCTTTTAGGTATTCGCCTCCGTAAAAGTCGTGTTCATCAATTACTGGATGCCTTGCAAGACGGTCTGGCCCCATCACTAAATCTATTGCTTCAAATATTGTGGACTTTCCAGAATTATTATCACCGACAAACACAGAGTTACCATTAATCAAAATAGAAGCACTTTTAATTCCCCTAAAATTAGAAATTCCAATTTTACAAATATACATTTGAGTCCTCCCGGCTAACATAACCGTTAAAATAAAATATGATTAGTTTTTTCTCATTTCCCGATATACCACATCTGCCAATGCACTCATAATTGCATTGTATTTATTCTGATCTTCGAACAGAGAAGTATAGGTGTCTTGAGATTCCATATAGCTGTCCTGCGCTGCATCTCCGAAAGCTTTGGGGAAGATACTTTCCGCAAAAATTTGCGGATCAGAACTGCGTGCCATTTTTGTCAGTTTTTTGTCTGCCATCAATTTAGTATGCAAAGCATTCAGTAAAACTTTATCTCCCTCGGTGAATGCACCTTTAAACTTTTCATTGATTTTCTCAATGATTTCGTCAAGAGGTTCCTTGCTGTCACCACCCATAGCACCTTTATGTTTGGCGGGCTCGTAAACACCCTTTGTCTCCTGCAATTCTATGGAGCCTTCAAAGGTCTTCTGCAACTTATAGTATTCCAACTTTAACTTGCCTTCGAGGTCAATCATAGAAACCGCCTCTGACGGCAGCAAATTAAGCAAATAGGAGCAGAACACATATTCCTTGTGTAAGTCTTTATCGAACATACGCAAAATTTGGGAGATGTATCCGTACCACTTAATCAGATTACGAACTTGGCGGCGGAACTGGTAACGTTCTTCGGTAGATTTCTTGTTATACCGGTCTGCAACAGGCTTTAATATGCTGGTCATTCTTCCCATTGCACGAGCGTCCTGTTTTCCTGTATTAAAATACTCTTTCGCAAAGGCTTCAACATCAGTATCACTATAAATAGCAAAGCCCCGCAGTTCTTTCTGCGTTTGGTAAATCAAATCGGCATTAACTTCCTGTGAAAGCGTTGTTTCCTGATAAAACGGCTGAAACGCTTTCAGAATATCCTCTTTTTTGTTGACGAAATCCAATATGAATGTGTCGTTCTTTCCGGCACAAGTTCTATTCAAGCGAGATAGCGTTTGCACGGCTTTTACGCCTTTCAGCTTCTTATCTACGATCATCGTATGCAACAATGGTTCGTCAAAGCCGGTCTGATATTTTTCTGCCACGATAAGCACATTAAAATTATCGTGAAACTCTGCTTTGGTCTGCGTTTCTGCTATATGGCTGCCATCAGCACGGACATTTAATTTAGGCTCCGTATATTCGGTATCTCCATCTTGAACAGCACCGGAAAAAGCAATAAGTATTTGAACATCATTATACTTCTGCTCCTCTATATAGCGTTTTACTTCGTGAAAATAACGCACCGCAGCAAGCCGAGAAGAGGTAACCACCATCATTTTAGCTCTGCCGCCGATTTTATGGCGTGTTGTTTCACGGAACGTTTCAACAATAATCTGTGATTTCTGCGAAATATTATATGGATGTAATTCTTGATACCTGCGGATTACCTTTGCCGCTCGGCTTGCAGGAACATCAGGATTATCTTCCGTAGTTTTAGCTATTTTAAAGCAGGTGTCATAGGTCATATAATTTTGAAGAACATTGAGAATAAAGCCTTCTTCAATGGCCTGTCTCATGCTGTAAATGTGAAATGGGTGGAAAGAACCATCCTCGTATTCCGTTCCGAAAAGCTCTAAAGTTTTATCTTTCGGCGTAGCAGTAAAAGCAAAGAAAGATAGGTTTTTGTGCTTGCCGTGAACCAGCATTTCTTTCATCAGCTTATCATCGGGATCAAGCTCTTCTTCGTTCTTACCCTCAATTTCTGCATACTCTCGCAAAGCGTCCTCCGTATTGGCCAAAGCCGCTTTCAATTTCAAGGCTGAATTGCCTGTTTGCGACGAATGCGCTTCATCTACAATAACCGCAAAATTCCGTCCTGCCACTTTATCAACCTCCTGATAAATAACAGGAAATTTTTGTAATGTGGTGACAATGATACGGACTCCGTTGTTAATAGAATCTCGCAAATCTTTTGAATTTTTGTCTTCTCCAATCGTCTCTACGGCACCAAGCGTATGATCAAAGCCGGAGATCGTTTCCTGTAGCTGCGCATCTAAAACCGTGCGGTCTGTTACAACAATAACGCTTGAGAATACAGGCTTGTTATCCGCATTGAAAAGGGAAGCCAAACGATAGGCTGTCCAAGCAATAGAATTCGATTTGCCGCTGCCTGCGCTATGTTGTATCAGATAGTTGTGTCCTGAGCCGTCCTTTTTAACATTGTTCAGTAATTTGCGAACAACATCCAGCTGGTGATAGCGAGGGAAAATCAAAGTTTTACCATCCTGTAAGTTCATAAATTTCTGGATAATATCCATCATGCTGTCCTTCTGGAAAACATTTTCCCAAAGATACGCAGTAGGGTATCCATTCGGATTCGCAGGATTTCCTTTGCCGCCATCGTTACCTGCACCGTTAGAGCCCTGATTAAACGGCAAAAAATATGTATTTTTACCGGCCAATTTCGTTGTCATCCAGACTTCCGTGTGATCAACGCAGAAAAATGCCAAGATCCGCCGATTAAACTGAAAACAGGTCTCACGGGGATCCCGGTCATACATCCATTGCTGCTTTGCGTTATCAACGGTTTGACCGGTATATTGATTTTTCAGTTCAAAGGCAAACACAGGAATGCCATTGAGCACCAAAACCATATCCACACTCTTTTTGCTGTCGGCGGAATAATACCATTGCCGGTAACATTCAATTTTATTATGCGCCCATAATGCGGCTGCCGTTTGATTTAGAGCGGATTCCGGCTTAAAATAACACACCCGAAAATGGATACCCCTATGCTTAAATCCATGACGCAGAACTGAAAGAACGCCTTCTGCATCACAGGCTGAAGCAAACGCAAGGCAAAACTTGCGAACAGGATCAACCTGATTAGCGTTTTCAAAACGTGCCCATTCTTTAGGCTGGGTGCGCTGCACAAAATCAATCAGGGTATTTACATATAGACCGAGCTTGGCGTCGTATGTATCGGTACCTTTTGTATATCCGCCTGCCGGGGAAAGGAAGAAAGATTCTATATCTTCTTCAAATCGTTTTTCGGTTGTAACAGCAATAGACATTTAGTTTTCACCTTTCCTGCCATAGTGTTGTAATGCGCGCTCTATAGAACATCTTTTCATAATGTCATAAGTCCTTTAGCAAGCTTTTTAATTATTGCTAATAAAGCGTATGCATCGTTTTCTTTTATCACCAATCTCTGACCTATAACATAGGAATTATCACCAGATTTATCAACGTATTTCTGATCGACCATGCCGTTGTTATGTTCAATCAAGTGTCTACGTTGAAAAAACATATTCATGTTGTGTAGTTCCTTATCCGATAACCATTCTTCGTAACCTTTTCCAGTTGCATCTTTGAAGAGTTGGTTTCCTTTCTCAACGATTTGAAAATCATTTACTCTAGATATTTCTCCCGTTAGCTTATCATAATGGCAAGATGCGAACTTCTGAAACGATGAAACAATATCACCGAGGGAGCTTTCCAAAAGTCCACGACACATGGTTTCTGCTTTATCCCTACCATATGATTCAGTTAACAACTGCTTCATCTCTGGAAGAGATTTCAGCATTTTCTCAATGCTGTCTGTAGACTCGTTAAAAGCACTGACTGCGGAATTATGGCCACAACAGGGGCAAAAATAAGCTGAACCAATAACACTATATCGAGTGCCACATTTTTCGCATGTAATATCGGTTTCCCATTCTTCACTCTGACCGATAGGATTGTTCTGAAAAGTAATCTTTTTGCTGGGCTTATAGGTTATCTTCAAAAATTTATTATTCCGAGTAGAACGGGCCAGTTTACCAAAAGCTTTATCTAACTCTTTGGTAATCATTGACATAGCATAGCTTGCTGCAATTTCTTGCATAGATTCCAATTGTTCCTGTGTCCACCATTTATCGGCGGTATCAATATGACCGCACATTGGGCAGTGGACTTCGTCATCAGAAATTTTTTCTTTCCAATCCTGCATATTGATTTTGAAAGTATAAAGGCAATTCTCATTTGGGCATTCTCTATCGAAATATCCTTTTTCGTCTGAATGAATGGTGATAGGTATCTCCATTTACTGCATCTCCTTCATAACAGTATGCTTTCCATATCCCTTAGGAATAATATGGTTCTTTCGGATCTCGTTCATTGCACGAAGCCAAACTTGTCTGGGAAAACGTCTTTTGCTTTCATGCCAATTATTTAGCACATCATCAACAATGTCATCATCGGTAAACTGTTTTTTATCAATGATAGCATCATTCCAAGCAGCAAATAACGTAGCAATTATTTCTGCTTGTTCAGTTGTGTAATTTCTGAAAACATCAATGATGCGTTCAATTTCGGAATTATACTCAGAAAAATACTTCGCATAGTACTTCTTGTATTTATCCACATCATTGGTAGGAGCATATGAGACGCCATAACTTGAAGTTTTCGTACTGAACCACTTATTACGGCGCGTTATGATTTTCTCACACTCATAAATCGAAGCATCGAGGGGGCCAGCCGCTTCTCTAAGATACTCTGTGTCAAAATTGAATCCAATGTGATTTTCGATAGTAAATAATGTTTTCTCAAGTTTGACACGGCCCATTCCTTTGCTGCTTTCTTCAAGTATTTTGCTCATCAAAACGGCCTGAGCAAAACGAGGACTGGAAGCATGCACCGGAGCGGGGAAATATGGATAAGCATTAGAAACGTCGTCATTCTGATTTATTGCAGGACATTCCTTCTTGCCAGTTGCATACTCATAAATGAGTGATTTTTTATAATTCTCTATTTCGGTGAGATATTGTTGCTTTTTTGAAATTAGTAAATCAATCTCTTTACATTTGTAGTCTAGGTATTCCGCAATATCAGCCTGTTCACTATCGCTTGGAAGAAAAATTGGAAAGTTCCGCACAAATGAGGGAGATACTCTTTTTAGTCCGCCAGTCCCTGTCATAGTTGCGCAAGCATATTGTTTAAATATATCATTTTGTAAGTAATAGAAAAGGAATTTAGTATTTATGCTTTTAGGGCGTAATACAAAGAGCTCTGAACTACCGAAACCAAATTCAAACGAAAGCCCTTGCATTATTGCAATATTCCCATTTTCAAAGCAAGGCGTTACTTTCGCAAAAACAATGTCGCCTTCTTGATATTGCGTATACGATGAATTCATCGAAGCAAAAACAGCTTCCCGATTTTCAAAATAGCCATTTTTTATGCACTCCATAGGAGTAAAAGTTACTATACTATCTTCTGTAAGATGGCTGGTATTGCATAAAGGAGAAAAAATAGCGCAGTATTTGATCTTGCTATTTGTCCATCCAACGGGCACCTTATGAAGAAAAGATTCTCCGCTGTCTTTCATCGGTCTGCCGCCACGGATGCCTTTGGTGACGGCCTGTGTAATAACAGTCTGCTTCAATTTTTTATATTCATCAATCGAGGCACGGGTCTTTTCCAGAACAGCATCGATTTCAGCACACTCTGAATTCAAAAATTCGGAAATACGTTTTTGTTCAGCATATTCTGGAACAGGTACGCATATGGATTTCATCTCTTGCCATCGAGTTGTCCATAAATCAGCTACTATCCCGTGCCCCCATTTATAAAACTCGTCTGCAAAAAGCGTTGTATGAAAAAGCCAATCATAATAACCAGGGTGCATAGTTGTTCTTGGTGTCAATATGATATTAATTAGTGATACTGATCCATCCAATGGGGAAATTCCGCACGAACCCCGTCGATCGGATCGACTATTAATTGCAAAATCACCTACACGAACTAATTTCCTGTTATCACCATCATCTGTTTTAGCAGCAGATGCAAGTTGTGGTAAAACACCTTGCATCGTTACGGAAAGCGGTTGATATTCCTTATCAGATACCTTTTCATTTCGTTGCGTATATAAGCTCCCGATTTTTGACATATTCCAATTTTTTGGAATATCTCCAATCCATTCAATTCCGCTATCCTTCATTTCACGCATTGTTTTCACCACCTTTTCGGGTATAACGAACAATCAGACAAACAATTGCAGCAGCCACCAGAATGCCGCCAAGGATACTTACAATGAGCAGCCAATGTGCAAAAATAAGCTTTGCAAGCCAAATCACAAAATATGTAATTGCCCATATCACAACAAATACAATCAGGCGAATAATCCAATGTAAAACAGAACCGGCTGCGCTGCCGCTGATCATACCGCCATCATATAAATCACCCACAGTCCGGAACGCAATGGCGTATGCAGCAAATGTAATGATTGCAAGAATAATCCATTCCCAATATCCCGCAATGGGAAGACCGAGCGGGTCGGTAAATATGTCAAACAGAAAACTCAACACTTCTCTCAAAGTTCATTCTCCTTATGAAACAGTGCATTTAAGCTTTCGGAAATTTCGCTTTCCAGCTTTTTAATGCGCTTTACAATGTCATCCACCGGTTCCGGCGGCTGATACTCATAAAAGTAGCGTGTCATCGGAATCTCGTATCCGACTTTGGTTTTGCTCTTATCAATCCATGCATCGGGAGCGTACGGCAAAACTTCCCGTTCAAAGTAACGGTCAATATCCTGCACAAGCGGTACATTCTCCGTATCACGTAGATTTTTATCTGCGACAGGCTTGCCTTTTTTCAGTATGATTTCGCCGTTTTCGTCTCTCTGCGGGCGTTCTACAACGATTTTGTTGTATCCGAAGTCCTCTGAGCCGAAAATCTTGCTGTGGCAATAAATGCCGTTCTTATCACCGTAAACAGCATCGTTCTTATACTCGCCGTATGCTTCTACAATCAGATTGCGGCAAAGGTCGGTAATATCGTTGCGTTTGGTTCCGATAGACTTCCTGCGCTGTTCATAGCAATGGGAGGCATCAATAAGTTGTACCTTTCCTGCACGATAGGCAGGCTTGTCCTTGGATAAAATCCAAATATAGGTGCTGATTCCCGTATTCATGAACTGGTCGGTTGAAAGCTGGATAATTGCATCGAGCCAATCGTTTTCCAATATGTACTGACGGATATTAGAGGGGCCGCTGCCTGCGTCGCCTGCAAACAGAGGAGAACCGTTCTGGATAATTGCCATTCTGCCATCAGGCGCAAGCTTGGAAAGACCGTTCAGCACAAAAAGCTGCTGACCATCGCTGATTTTCGGAAGTCCCGGAGCAAATCTTCCCAGCTCACCAAGTTTAGCTTCCGCTTCGACGGCCTTTTGCTCTCGCTTCCAATCGATTCCAAACGGAGGATTGGAAATGCAGTACTTAAAAGTGAAGCCTTTAAACTGGTCATCAGAAAGAGTATCCCCAAACCGCATATTGTTTGGATCGCCGCCACGAATCATCATGTCTGCCTTTGCGATAGCAAAAGTAGAGGGATTAAATTCCTGCCCGAAACAGGTAACTTCTATATCTTCGTTTAACTCGTGGATTCTCTCTTCCATACAGGAAAGCATCTGACTGGTGCCCATTGTCATATCGTAAACGGTGACATTGCCCGTTTCATCGAGCTTTGCATCTGTAAGAAGCAGGTCGGTCATCAGATAAATAATATCACGACTGGTAAAATGGGCTCCGGCTTCTTCGCCAAACGACTCAGAAAAGCGGCGAACCAAATCCTCAAAAATATAACCGCAGTCCACAGCGCTGATTTTATCAGGGCCCAAATATCCCTTTTGCGTATTGAATTCTTTTATTACAAGATACAGGGTATTGCTTTCAACCATTCTGCGGATGACATTGTCAAAATCAAATTTAGCAAGAACATCCTGTACATTTGCCGAAAAGCCTGCCAGATAATCACGGAAATTTGCTTCAATGTTTTCAGAATCTGCAAGCAGTGACTCAAAAACAAATTTGCTTGTATTATAGAATTGATAACCGGACGCACGAGTTAAAAAGCCGTCAATTACCGCTAAATGTTTCTTGGATTCATATTCTTTTAATACGGCTTCATGTGTAGGCAGTAAACAATCGTGAAAACGTTTCACTACCGTCATAGGCAGGATAACAAGTCCGTATTCATGCGGCTTAAACGGGCCACGAAGCATATCTGCCACATTCCATATCATCGTTGCCTTTTCAGCAATATTTGTACCAACTACATTTATTTTATCATTCACCATTTTGTGAGCACCTCTGTTTGCAAATGTTTTATTCTAATACGGACGTTAGCGCAACATATCTTTGTAGGCCACTAGTGTCACATTCCCCATCTCATTTGTCCGGTCAATGCAGCCTTTGGTAAATCCGTTTTTTGCAAAGAGGTAGTAGTGGACATTCTTATAGGCAAACAGTTCGCTGCGCTTTACGAGGGTCTCCAAAACGCCGAGATCGACTTTCTCGTTCGTCCATTTGCACTCGCCAAAAAGGGCGGTGTTTTTATCCTGTTCCGCAAGAATATCGATTTCAGCCTGCCGTTTTTCTTTGGGATCGTTGCCCCACCAGCGGCCGAGGGAGGAAAATTCCACCGGGCATTCGCCGTTCAGCAGCTGCTTCCAGAGGTACTGCTTGCAGATTTCCTCAAACACCTTGCCCATATAGTCGGACAGATACGGCTCGATACGCTTGTAGGCCAGATCGGCAGCTCCACGGGCGATGATCGAGTTGTTTTCCGGCACAAAACGATACCAGAAGCGGAACATATTGTCCGCAATAGAGTAAATCGCTTTTCGGGACGCCTTTTCCCCATAAGGCGTCTCTTTTTCGATAATGCCGAGGGAGATCAGGTTTTTCACATAGGCGGAACAAATATTTGTGCTTTCGCCGACCTTTCCGGAAATCTCCGACATACGGGAAGCGCCGGTGGCAATCGCCGTGATGATGGCGTTGTAGAGCGCCGGTTCCCGCACCTCCTGCTTGAGCAGGTTTTCCGGCTCTTCAAACAGGGCGGAGTTGGGGTTCAGGAATGTGTTTTTGATATTGTCCTCAATGCTCAGCTTATCGCTCATCTGAAGCAGATACTGGGGCGTGCCGCCGACGATGCCGTACACATAGGCTTTCTCTTCATCGGTGAAATTTTTGAAATAATGGCAAGTTTCATCGAAATCAAAGGGGAGAATTTTCATCTGCGCCGTCCGTCTGCCATAAAGCGGCGCTTTGTAGGCAAGAACGTGGTCTTCCATATAGGACATGGACGAGCCGCAGAGGATCAGCATCAGTTTAGAAGTGTCCTTGTACTGGTCAATCAAAAGCTGGATGGTGGAAGCGAGGCTTTTCGAGGAGCGGGCAACATAGGGGTATTCGTCAATGGCAAGGATAACCCGTTCCTTTTCGGACAACTTGAACACATACTCCAAAGCCGCCTGAAAGGACAGGAAAGAGGTTTCGGCGTCCATGCCGGTGTGGAAGCTTAGAATGCTCTTGCTGAAATTTTCGAGGTTTTGCTTGGCGTTGCTCTCAACGCCCATAAAATAGATGGCGTTTTTATCATCAATAAACTGGCTGATCAGCGCTGTTTTGCCGACACGGCGGCGACCATAGATTACAACAAATTCCAACTTATCCGATTCGTACAGCTTATTCAGCGCCGCAAGTTCACGCTCTCTGCCGATAAACATGACTGGTATCCTCCTATCTGCCATAAATTCACTGAGTATAGTATACCACAAAATTAAAATTAGTCAAGTATGATTCGGTAAATCACACTTGACTAATTTCTTTCTCGCTTTTTCTGTTGCTACGCAAAAATCAAGTCGGCATAAACGGTTTCTGCCGCCCGATTGCGGATATTGTTCATTTTCTGCACCCACTCCATTGGATTCTCCGCTTTCAGCTGTTCGGTTACGCCCTCACGCTCGGCGTATTCTTTGACTAGCCGAAGAAAAAGAGATTGCGCTTCTTTCTCCACATCAGCGAGGTGGAAACGGAGTTTGCCGGAAGTGAGCAGATTGTAGTACAGGATTTTGTGGTGCTGCTTCAGGTACTGTCTGCGGCGCTGCGCCCAGACACCGATGAGGCGTTCTTCTTCGGCGGGTAATGTAAGATCGGGCAGACAATAGTCGCCCTGCATGGTGTATGTGCCGCCCGTTTGTTCAAATATTGTTTTAGCCATAAAGCAAAACCTCCTTTGATACCGTTATTGTACCAAAGGAGGTTTTGCTTTACGAATGTGCGATTTTTAAAATTATAGTTTCTACCAAAACTCTCTTTTTCTATTGGAATAGTTGACTTTTCATCGTATGGTATATATAATTTGAATTGTAGGATATGTTAAATTTGAATCAGTTTGTATGCCGGATCGACGAGAAATTCCAAAGAACAACCGGGTTCAAAACGCCTACGATGAAAAAATTGTAATTCTGAGATACTATCAACATCGATTGAAATTCTCGTTACGATGCTGAGAATCCACAAGATAGGCTCCGAGAGATATTTATCTCTTTTGAGGTGAGCCCAAGTTGCTGTATCAAAGCTTTACACCATACAACATTAGGCAACGGCTTCGGCTGATGTCTTTGTTGCTATGTGTGTAAAGTTTCGACTCGGATCGTTGATGCCTGTACACACATGGTTGTGTATGGGCTTTTATTTTGATCCGGGTTGGAGGTGATACAATGAAAATATGTAAATCCAATGCGTTGCGCCTGTGGGACGCATACTATGGCAATGTTCGTTTTGCAGAGGATTTCCATGGCAACCTAATGTGCAGAGACGGATATGGAAATGCAGATTACTGCGTTATTCGTTGGGGAAGGACGGTATATTGCGGTTGGAATATCCACCATATACTGCCCATTGCTTGTGGAGGTACCAACGAAAAGCAAAATCTGATTTGTACAAATATCTATACCAATGATATGGCGGAAGATAAAATTACATATTGGATTGATGATTGCCTGTATCAGGTTCAACGCATATATGGTACACGAGAACATGAAATTGTTAAATTGAATTAGGAGGTCAAATATGGGAAAAAGTGTTTTTGACTACAATGACGGTGATTTTATCTTTTCTACATCTTCTTTGGGATTTGATTCCGACGGAAATATGATGATGCGTTTAGGAGACAACATGGCGCTGGAAGTGGATTCCGGAGAACTTCACATAGTTTCTTCGTGGGAGAACGAAGAATAACGTGCTTTCATATTAAAGTATCAGCCGCCTCGAAAGGGACGGCTGATACTTTAATATTTTTTCTCCGCACCTCCTTCGCTGTCTGCTGTGTGCAGGTCACGGATTTTCCGCCAGCTG
>OEQY01000064.1_pt1 | contig 36141 bp, 27 predicted proteins | sample 1539871 | NCBI WGS metagenome assembly OEQY01 (sample SAMEA3891877, study PRJEB23780) | metagenome | biome: terrestrial biome; feature: animal house; material: Caecal content | place: Italy | collected 2015-05-05 | reverse complement strand
GATACCATATTGTGCCGCACATTTTGTAATATAAGGAATATCGAACATATCACCGTTAAAATGAATCAGCAGTTTTTTCTGAGCGAGAATTTGAAAAAAAGTTTCTAATAACATTTGCTCATCCGAAAGAGATTCTGCAAAAAGCTGAGTCAAATTCCAACATCCGTTTTCAAATGATAACATACCAATCAAATAAAGAGAAGAAGAAGCAGGCGAAAAACCAGTCGTTTCAATATCAAAAAATAATAGCTGATCCAACGGGGCAATCTTTTCCACTGGATAAGAACTTAAAACGGATACCTTTTTATGAATTATACGCATAAAAACCTCCCAAATACGAACAAAAAATAAACTGACACCACTATATCATAGAAAAAAGAGAAAAACAAGGAATAATGATCCGCTTGTTGAAACAATCAATATAGCGCATAAATGGTATAAAAAATATGAATAAAAATATAAAATATTAGTTAATTCATTAATATAGATATTAATGTGTATTGAATGAATCATAAAATCATGATATAATTTAAAATAAATAGAAAAATTTAACATGGTGACTTACCTGTTGAAAGGAAGGTATAGCTATGGGCATGTTTTTGAATAGTATTATTCCATATGAGACATATAAAGCGGTTGTCTATGATCCATATTTTGTGGATAAAACGTCAATATTGGATGAGTTGATGCCTTTGTTGGGAAAGATGCAAAGATACATTTGTATTACTAGACCACGTCGGTTTGGAAAGACAGTTATGGCTAATATGATTGGTGCTTTCTTTGGGAAAATAGATAGAGAGGATGAAGTATTTCAGTGTTTAAAGATAGCAATGTCCAATCAGTATGGAAAGCATTTGCATAGACATAATGTTATTTATATTGATTTTAGTCGAATTCCAGAGGATTGTGTTTCTTATGCAGCTTATATTGCCCGTATTCGGAATGGATTGAAAAAAGAATTGGCAGAAACTTATGACGATTTAAATTTAGATATCAGCAATTCTGTGTGGGATATTTTAAATGAAATCTTTGTAAAAAAGGATAGAACAAAATTTATTTTTGTTTTGGATGAATGGGATGCTATCTTTCACATGCCATTTGTAACAGATAAAGATAAGCAAGCTTATTTATTATTTTTGAAATCTTTGTTGAAAGATCAAGAATATGCAGAGTTCGTATATATGACAGGAGTTCTTCCAATTGCAAAGTATTCGGATGGCTCTGAGTTGAATATGTTTGTTGAATTTCAAATGACTACAATGGAACAATTTAGTGAATATTTTGGTTTTACCGATGATGAAGTAGATGAACTTTATCAGAAGTATTTGGAAGTTCAAAGAAATCCAAAGGTTACAAGAGAAGGTTTAAGGGAATGGTATGACGGGTATTATACAGCAGGAGGAAAAAAACTGTATAATCCTCGTTCTGTAGTTTTGGCTCTAACATATAATCAACTTTCTAATTATTGGACTAGCTCTGGAACGTATGATTCTATTTTCGGTTATATAAAGGATAATGTGGATGAAATTCAGGATGATTTGGCGCTGATGTTTGCTGGCGAGGCAATTCCAGCAGATATACAAGAATATGCAGCAGTCTCACAACAGTTATGTACAAAGGATGAAATTTACTCGGCAATGCTTGTATATGGACTGTTAACTTACAAGGATGGTTGTGTGTCAATTCCAAATAAAGAACTAATGGACAGTTATGCAGCAATGATGAAAAAAGAGAGGACACTTGGTTATGTTTATCGGCTTGCAAGTGAGTCCACTAGAATGCTTAATGCGACTTTAAATGGTGATACAGCAACGATGGCTGAAATTCTTCAATATGCTCATAATACAGAATCACCGATTTTATCTTATAATAATGAAGTGGAATTATCAGCAGTAGTGAATCTCGTTTATCTTGCCGCACGAGATAAATATAAGGTAGAGAGAGAGGATAAAGCTGGTAAGGGATATGTTGATTTTATTTTCTATCCGATAAAACCTTATAATGATTGTATTATATTAGAATTAAAGGTGGGACATAGTCCAGAGGAGGCAATTCAGCAAATTAAAGATAAAAATTATGTATTACGATTGAAAGGAAAACTGGGTGAGATGCCGAAATACACAGGGCGTATTCTGGCAGTAGGGATTAGTTATGATAAAGAAACAAAAGAGCATGCTTGCAAAGTAGAAGTTTTGAAATTATAGTCTATAAGGGAATATAAGAATGCCAGATTTATTGTTTTAATAAAATCATAATTCTGGCATTTTTTATGTTGTAGTATAGAACATATGTACTTTTCTCTTGCGAATTACTTTTCTCTATGTTATGATAGGAAAAATAGTAAAAAACGGGAAAGGAAGATATTTGGAATTTCTTTTCTTTTAGAAGGAGTATGATATGATTTCATATATTAGAGGCGAACTTTCGGAGGTTTTGGAAGATGTGGTTGTGTTGGAATCGGGTTCGGTTGGATTTAATATTCGAGTTCCTGGCTCTGTACTTTCGCAGCTGCCTTCCATTGGAACGGAAATGAAGTTATATACTTATTTACAGGTAAGAGAAGATGCGATGAGTTTGTTTGGATTTTTAAGTCGGGATGATTTGGAATTGTTTCAACAGTTATTAGGGGTCAATGGTGTAGGCCCGAAGGCAGCACTTGGGATTTTATCGGTAATTCCGCCCGATGATTTTCGGTTTGCGGTATTAGCTGGAGATGCAAAGGCGATTTCTCGTGCACCAGGAATTGGCGCAAAGACGGCTCAAAAGATTATTTTGGAGTTAAAGGATCGAGTGACATTGGAGGAAGCATTTGAGCAAAAAACAGAACATATGCAACAAACGGTTTCTAGTAATGTTTCAGGAAGCAATAAGCAAGAGGCAGTATTGGCATTAACCGCACTTGGATATTCCAATTCAGAGGCATTAAAGGCGGTATCGAAAGTAAAGGATGCGAACCAATTAGGCGTGGAAGAAATTTTGAAGGCTGCATTAAAACAGATTGCAAGTTTCTGAAAAAATAGGAGATTAGGCATAACAGGATTCTGCAAAAGGAGACATTTATGAAGCGAAGAATTGTAACAACTGAGATGGCTGAAGAAGATCGGGCAGCAGAAGGCAGTCTGCGTCCTCAGCGTCTTTATGAATATATTGGTCAAGAAAAAACGAAGCATAACCTTCAAGTGTATATTGAAGCGGCGAAGGCACGAGGAGAAGCTTTGGATCATGTACTATTTTATGGACCTCCTGGGCTTGGTAAGACAACATTGGCTGGCATTATCGCCAATGAAATGGGCAGTAATTTGAAAATTACGTCAGGTCCAGCCATTGAAAAGCCTGGAGAAATGGCGGCTATTCTAAATAATTTGCAAGAACATGATGTATTATTCGTAGATGAAATTCACCGTTTGAATCGACAAGTGGAAGAAGTACTGTATCCTGCAATGGAAGATTTTGCAATTGATATTGTAATTGGAAAGGGAGCTACGGCACGTTCGATTCGGCTGGATTTACCAAAGTTTACTTTAGTTGGAGCTACCACTAGAGCGGGTCTGTTAACGGCTCCATTAAGAGACCGATTTGGTGTAATCAATCGGTTGGAATTTTATACAGTAGAAGAGCTTTGTACCATTTTACTGCGTTCTGCACAAGTTCTGGATGTAACATTGGACGAAGAAGGTGCTTTGGAAATGGCACGGCGATCGAGAGGAACGCCTCGTCTTGCGAATCGTTTATTAAAACGGGTTAGAGATTTTGCCCAGGTTAAGTATGATGGAGTGATTACAAAGGAAGTAGCACAGTTTGCATTGGATTTGTTAGATGTGGACAAACTTGGTTTGGATAATGGAGATCGAGCGATTTTAACGACAATTATTCAGAAATTTGCTGGGGGACCAGTTGGAGTAGAAACATTGGCTGCTGCGATCGGGGAGGATGTTGGAACGCTTGAGGAAGTATATGAACCATATTTGATTCAGAATGGATTGATTCAACGGACTCCAAGAGGACGGGTTGCAACAGAACTAGCAATGGAACATCTAAAAACGGTACTTCTCAAGTAACACTTTGATTGCAGGAACTGGAAGGGGTATGATTGAGTTGTTAAAAAATACGGAAGTATTTTTTTAAAGTCAACAAAACTAGTTGAGATATGAAAAAATTTCGTGTATAATCAGACGTAGATGTCATAAAAAGGTGATATACATTAAGAGAACTTGAGATGAGGTGGAGTGATAAGAAATGAGTAACTATGTAGACGTAATTATTGACGAGAAAGTATATTCTTTAGGTGGTTCTGACAATAGCGATTATATCCAAATGGTTGCAGCATATATTAATGATAAAATTCAGACATTGAAGGCACAGCCATATTATTATAAGCAGTCAACGGATACGAGAAACGTAATGGCAATGCTTAGTATTGCAGACGATTATTTTGAAACAAAGCAAAATGTGGAAGATCTAAAGAAAGAATTACAGGCACATGCTCCAGAAGTAAACAAATTGAAAAAACAGATTTTGGATGTCAACTCTATGTTGGAAAAGATGGAGCGTCAGTTAAATGCTGGAGCTGCAAGAGAAGAACAGGCGAAAGCAGAAATTGCTGCTCTAGAAGAAGTAAAACAAGCATTGGAAGCACATGTAGAAAAAGATCTGGAAGATATGGAAGGATTGAAAGAAACCATTGCCGATTTAGAGGTACAATTGGAGGAATGTAAAACTGGAGATATTTACCAGATCAAACAAGAATTAGAGCAGGCAAAGCAGCAGGCTGCTGATTTAGACAGCGATTTGCAGGAAACAAAGCAACAAAAAGAGATGGCTGAGACTTCTTTGGAGCAGGCAAAAACAGATGTTGCTGCTCATGAAGCAACGATTGAAGAGTTAAATCAACTTGTAGAAGAGTTAAAAACGCAGCTTTCCAGTAGTAGAGAACAAGAAGCTCAAACAAGAAAGGAATTGGATGAAACTACAGCTGAGAAAGAGACTCATCGAGTGAACGAAGAAGAGTTGCAGCGTCTATTGGATGAAGTAAGTGCAGAGTTAGAAGATGTAAGAGAAAAAGAAGTAAAAGCTCGAGAATTGGCAGAAAAAAATGCACAAAAAGCCCAGAAGGCAAATGAAGAAAAAGTTGCCCATATCAATGCAGTTACAAAAGAAAAAGAAACAAGTATTCGTCAATTAACCGAAGAGAAAGAAACAAGTATTCGTCAATTGACGGAAGAAAAAGATGCGAAAATTGCAGAGTTAGAAAATAGAATTGCCCAGTTGTTAGAAGAAAAAGAACAATCCGAACAACGTTTGCAGGCAGAGAGAGATGAAAAAATTCAAAAAATTACAAGAGATAAAAATATTGCAGTACAAATGCTGACCGCAGAAAAAGCAGGAGCGATTCAAATGCTGACACAGGAGAAGGAAGATGCATTAAAAGCATTGACGGAAGAAAAAGAAGAGAAGATTCAGCAATTGAAAAGTGAAAAGAAAAATCTGCAAAAGCAGTTAGTAACAGAAACAGACAAGTTAAAAAAGCAGATTGTAACGGAAACCGAGGCAGTTAGAGCAGAATTGACCAAAGAAAAAGATGCAACAGAGCAAAAGTTAAAGGCAGAAATTGAAGCATTGAAGAAGCAATTAGAAGAAGAGAAGAAAGCAATGCAAACTGCATTAACGACAGAAACAGAAGCGTTGAAGAAACAGTTAACAACAGAAACAGAAGCAGTGAAAAAACAGTTGACAACAGAAAAAGATAATATGCAAAAGAAATTAACAAATGAGAAGAAAGAATTGGAAAAACAATTAACCGAACGAACGGAAAAACTGCAAAAAGCAGAAGCATCGATAGGAAGCGCAAATGCAAGAATTGCAGAGTTGAAATCGGAAGTTGCTGCTGCGAAGAAGAAAGAAGAACGAGCACAGAAGGATTTAAATGCATTAAAGGCAATCCGTGAAGTGTTAGATGGATTGAATAAGTAAAAAAGAAATCGGATGTCGAAAAACAGGAAGGCTGTTTTGACATCCTTTCTTTATGGAGGATTTATGCAGCATAAAAAAGTAGAGTTGTTAGCTCCAGCTGGGTCTTACGAAAGCATGAAAGCAGCAGTGACAGCAGGAGCAGATGCCATTTATATGGGTGGCAGTCAATTTGGGGCAAGGGCATATGCGGATAATCCAGATCAGGACCAATTGCTGGATGCAATCCGATATGTACATTTGCATGATCGAAAATTATATTTAACGATTAATACATTAATGAAAGAATCAGAATTGGAGCAAGAACTGTATCCATTTTTAAAACCATATTATGAAGCTGGGGTGGATGCGGTAATCGTTCAAGATCTTGGTGTTTTCTTATATATAAAAAAATATTTTCCAGATTTGCCAATTCATGCAAGTACACAGATGACAATAACGGGAGAAAATGGAGCCAAATTGTTGGAACAGCTTGGTGCAGAGCGAATTGTAACAGCAAGAGAGCTGTCTTTAGAGGAAATTCGTAAGATTCGGGAAAGTTGTAATTTGGAAATTGAAAGTTTTGTACATGGAGCGTTATGTTATTGTTATTCGGGACAATGTTTGTTCAGTAGTTTAGCTGGCGGACGAAGTGGAAACCGAGGCAGATGTGCACAGCCATGTCGGATGTCTTATGAAGTTTACCAGGGAGACAGGCGATTAAATACTTCTAAGGAAGGATTTATATTAAGTCCAAAAGATTTGAATACTATTACCATTCTGCCTGAAATTATCGAAGCGGGTGTTGATTCATTAAAAATTGAAGGAAGAATGAAGAAACCAGAATATACCGCAGGTGTAGTAAGCATTTATCGAAAATATGTGGATCGGTATCTTCAATACGGAAGAGAAGGCTATTATGTGGAAAAAGAAGATCAGAAAAAACTAATGGCATTGTTTAATCGAAAAGGGTTTACAGAGGGATATTATAAAAAACATAATGGAAAAGATATGATTACATTAACGAAACCAGATTTTCGTGAAGGAGCAGAAGAATACAATCAGCAATTAAGAGAACACTATTTAAACATAGAATTGAAAGAAAAAATACAGGGAAATTTAATAATTTTTAAAGATCTTCCTGTTATAATAAAGTTGTCATTCCGTAATATGGAGGTGGAAGTACAGGGAGAATGTCCAGTGGAAGCGCAGAAAAAACCTCTGACAAAAGAAACGGTAGAAAAACAGATAAGGAAAACTGGAAATACACCGTTTGAATTTGAAACATTGAATGTACAGCTGCAAGAAGGCCTATTTGTACCAATTGTACAGTTAAACCAATTAAGACGTCAGGCATTGGAGCAGTTAGAAAAAAAGGTTGCAGATCAATATAGGAGAAAAATGCCAGACATCGCAGCCGATTGTTTCGATCCTAATGATACAAAACAGGAAAAAATAAAAAGAGAGAATTCTAATTCACTTGATAATGAAAAAATTCAGTTAAATGTGTCAGTGGAAACAGTGGAACAATTAAAAATTGTCTGTAAACAAGAAGAAATTTCACGGATTTATATTGACAGCGAACTCTTGACTATTATGGATGAATATGAGATGATAAATTTGGTGCGTCAGGCGAAAAAAGAATGTTGGCTGATGCTGCCGCAAATTTTCCGTATGGAGGCAAAACAGCTATTGGAACAGAAGAACTGGTCTAAGAGCGAATTTGATGGCTGTCTGATTCGTTCTATGGAAGAGATTGGTTGGTTGAAAGAAAGAGGATTTTCAAAGCCAATGAAAGCAGACCATATGCTATACACATATAATTGTAAAGCGATACAGATGTGGAATGGGCAAGCGTTACTTTCTGATACGATTCCAGTGGAATTAAATGCGAGAGAAATCTGGCAAAGAGGCACCAAAAACAGTGAAATGATTGTATACGGAAGAATACCAATGATGGTTTCTGCACAGTGTATCAAACGGACTGTTAAGCAATGCGATCGGAAAACAGAAATTTTGACAATAAAAGATCGTATGGGAAATTTCTTTCCAGTAAAAAATCATTGCGTTTATTGTTATAACACAATTTATAATAGTAAACCACTGTCATTGCCCGATCTTCCATTTGAAAAAATGAAATCAGTAAGACTTAGTTTTACTGTAGAAGATGAAAAAGAAACAGAGCGAATTGTAAAACACTTTGCAGATATTATCTATCATCGGAAAAAACCAGAGCAGATTGGAAAGGATTTTACAAGAGGACATTATAAAAGAGGAGTTGAGTAGGTGATGAGTTGGCAGGCGTAGTTACTACAGTTTGTAAGTATATTATAATCGTCTTGGCGATGTTGTATACAATAGGAGCCATTTCTGCCGTATTCAAAAATAAAGTACGAAAGCTAGAATGGAGTTATTACAGACAGAATTTACTTGTTTTTTTGATACATGCAGTTGGATATTTTACGATTGTAATTAACACACAAAAGGTGCAAATGGTTATTTTCTATGTTGCACAAGTTTTGTTTTTTGTAATTTATTTATCTTTATACCGAGGGATTTATCGAAAAGCTTGTACCGTGCTTTTGAACCATATGCTGTTTTTGTTAAGCATTAGTTTCATTATGCTGGCACGTCTTTCTTTTGATAAAGCATTGAGACAATTTATCATTGTCTGCGTCGCTGCAATTGTAACACTCGTTGTACCAAAGATGTTTGCTAAGTTAAAAGCAGCGAGAAAGTGGGCGGCAGTAACTGGAATTATTGGTATTTTACTGCTTTGTCTTGTTTTGGCTTCAGAAAAAATTTTTGGAGCAAATTTGGCAATTGAAATTGGACCGATTTCCGTTCAGCCATCCGAATTTGTTAAAATTAGTTATGTACTTTTGATTGCTGTTTTGTTCCGAGAACGTTCTGATTTTAAACGAGTATTGTTTGGAACTGCGATTGCTGGAGCACATGTATTAATATTAGTATTGGCAACTGATTTAGGAGGAGCTTTAATTTACTTTTTCAGCTATCTATGCATTATTTTAGTTGCAACGAAAAAGCCAGCATACTTTTTAGGCGGATTGGGCTTAGGATCTGGAGCTGCAGTAATTGCATACTTTCTATTTGGGCATGTCAGAGCTCGTGTAGCTGCATGGCAAGACCCGTGGAGTATCTTTTATGACGCTGGAAATCAGCTCGGAAATTCTTTGTTCGGACTTGCATCGGGAGGCTGGTTTGGTCAAGGCTTGTATCAGGGAAGTCCTAGAAAAATCGGGGTTGTAGAAAAAGACTTTATTTTTTCAGCAATTACCGAAGAGATGGGAGCAATTGTAGCGATTTGTGTTTTGATTGTCAGCCTATGCTGTGTATTTATGTTTATTAAGGTAGCAATCAATCTTTATATTCCATTTTATAAATTAGTCGGAGTTGGATTAGCCTGCATTTATGGTGTTCAAGTATTTTTAAGTGTTGGTGGAAACATTCGTTTTATTCCATCCACTGGTGTAACAATCCCACTAGTTAGCTATGGGGGAAGCTCCATTCTTAGTACTTTTATTATTTTTGGTATTATTCAGGAACTGTATATAAAAAGGCGGAATGAGGAAGATCGAATTGAGAAAAGGAAAAAAGAAGACATTATCCACGCAAGAAGAGATTTGGCGTGAAGTGGAAAAAGAAGAAAGAAAGAAGAGACGAATCGAGAACAAGTATTATTATATCATTGGTGCATTGTTTGCGATTATGTTTTGTAGTATGATTGGATATTTTAGCTATTTTCTTGTCTATGGCAGAGAAGAGATTATCAATAATCAGTATAATACTCGAACGAATGATATGGCAAAAAATATTATTCGGGGAGATATTTTAGCAAATGATGAGACAACTGTATTGGCAAAGAGTGAAGAAGACATCGATGGAACCGTTCATAGAAGTTATCCATTTGCCAATGTATTTGCACATCCAATTGGGTATTCTACAAAGGGAATGACAGGAATTGAAAAGCAGGAAAATTCATTACTTACAAAAGTGGATGTAGGAATATGGGAACAGATTGTAAATGATATTACTGGAAAAAAAGTGAAGGGAAATAATGTTGTTACGACATTGGATGTTGGATTACAGCAATTTTGTTATAATGCACTTGGAGATCATATTGGAGCAGTCGTTGCAATGAATCCAAAAACAGGAGAAGTGCTTGCCATGGTTTCCAAACCAGATTTTGATCCAAATCCAGAAGCTTTGGATGCTGCTTGGGAATCGCTTACATCAGAAGAAAATACAAATGCAAATTTGATGAATCGTGCGACACAGGGACATTATCCTCCAGGCTCTACATTTAAAATATTAACGGATATTGAGTATATTCGTGAAAATCCAGATACATGGCAAAACTTTTCTTATACTTGTAATGGAACGTTTTACTATAATGATTTAGTGATGAATTGTCACGAAGGACATGCGCATGGAACCGTAAATCCACGTACTGCATTATCGCTTTCTTGTAATGGAGCATTTGCTACGATGGGATTGAGCTTAAATCGCTCTAACTTTACAGAGTTATGTGAAGCATTCGGATTTAATCGGCAGCTCGATACGGAAATTTCACATAAAACAAGTTCTCTTACATTTTCCGATGAGTCATCCGACTGGGATATTATTCAAACTTCCATCGGTCAGGGAAAAACAATGGTATCGCCACTGCATATGGCAATGATTACTTCTGCAATTGCGAATGATGGGAAAATGGTATCTCCATATCTTGTAAAGAAAGTAGTGGCAGAAGACGGTACGGTTGTAAAAGAGGCGACGATAAAAGAAAGTGACCCATTGATTACAGAAGAGGAACGAGAAAAAATTGTAGATTTTATGACTGCGGTTGTAACAGAAGGAAGTGGTTATCGGGCAGGAAGTAAATATGCACAGGTAGCTGGGAAGACGGGATCTGCACAGTATGGTACAGAAGGGAAAATGCACGCTTGGTTCACTGGATTTGCTCCAGTGGAAGATCCGCAAATTGCAATTACAATTATTTTAGAAGGCGGAGGTTCTGGCGGTGATGTGGCAGCTCCGATTATGGGGCAGATCTATGACTATTATTTTAGTACACATCCAGTAGAATAGACAAGTGGAAATCCAGCATTTCGCACAAAAACATTAAAATAAAAAAAATATTTTGTTGCAACACTTCTGTAAAAGAGGTATACTATTAATAGGTCAATAACACACCAAGACAGGAGGGTTTGCAATGATTGAGGCAACGAGCTGCGGTGGTGTGGTAATATTTCGCGGTAAGATTCTGGTCTTGTATAAAAATTACAGAAATAAATATGAAGGCTGGGTATTGCCGAAGGGGACAGTGGAACCAGGAGAGGAGTATAGGCAGACTGCATTACGGGAAGTATATGAAGAAACAGGAGTTCATGCTTCTATTATTAAATATGTTGGAAAAAGCCAGTATACCTTTCATATTCCACAGGATGTTGTAGATAAAGAAGTGCATTGGTATCTTATGATGTCAGATAGTTATGCAAGCAAACCTCAGAGAGAAGAATTCTTTGTAGATTCTGGTTACTACAAATTCCATGAGGCATACCATCTGCTGAAGTTCTCTAACGAAAAACAGATACTGGAAAAAGCATATAGTGAGTATTTGGATTTGAAGCAAGCAAATCTATGGGGAACGAAGAAATATTTTTAGTTGTCAAAACAACAAGAAAATCCACTTGCAACGGAAAAGATTCTTTCTCTTGTATGAAAGAATCTTTTTATATTATAAAAAATATAGGCGAAACGATGAAATTAGCATCTTGTTTTGCAAAAAGCAAATAGAAAGGAGAATGCAAAGGTCGATTTTGCAGAAGAAAAAATGAAATTTCGTCCATGTATTGATATTCACAATGGAAAAATAAAACAGATTGTAGGAGGTAGTTTATGCGATGCTGGAAATAAAGCAAAAGAAAATTTTGTAGCAGAACAAGATGGGGCTTATTATGCAAATTTTTATAAAAAAGACGGATTAAAAGGCGGTCATATTATTTTATTGAATGCGGTAGATTCCGAATACTATGAAGCAACAAAGAATCAGGCATTGCTAGCATTAAGTACCTATCCAGGAGGATTTCAGATTGGAGGGGGAATTACAGATCAAAATGCAGAGTTTTATTTAAATCATGGAGCCTCACATGTCATTGTTACTTCCTTTGTATTTAAAAATGGTGTTGTAAACTATGAAAATTTGAAGCGGATTTATCGAGTAACAGGAAAAGAACGACTCGTATTGGATTTAAGCTGTCGTAAAAAAGAAGGAGACTATTATATTGTTACCGATCGTTGGCAAAAGTTTACAGATGAGAAGATAACACTGGAATTGTTAGAACAATTATCCAGCTATTGCAGTGAATTTTTAATTCATGCCGTAGATGTAGAGGGAAAAGCAAATGGCATTGAAAAACCTCTTGTACAAATGCTTGGCAATTGGGGAAAAATCCCGATTACTTATGCTGGAGGGGTAGGAAGTTTTGAGGATTTAAAAATGTTGCGTACACTTGGAAAGAATCATTTGGATGTAACAATTGGAAGTGCGTTAGATCTTTTTGGAGGAAAGATGTCCTACCAGTCCGTGTTGGAAGTTTGTGATGAATCAATTTGATCGTTCAGAAACCAGATCCGTTTATAATAAAAGGAGGAAAAAATATGGCAAAATATAAGTGTAGTGTTTGTGGCTATATTTACGATGAAGCAGCATTGGGTGCTATAAGTAACTTGGAAAAATGTCCAGTTTGTGGACAGCCTGTTCGTGTATTTGAAAAATTAGACGAAAGTGCAGACAGAGCAGTAGAAGGAAACGAAGAAAATCCGCTTAGTTACGATGCAGCATATGCAAGAATGGATGAAAGCTGTCGTTATATGAAAGAGATTCATCAGATGGCAGTAACAGGAAAATCCATTATTGAAGCAATGGGAACACAAATGCCGATGCCAAATTGGGATGATATTTTGATTTTAGGCGCTCAGCTAAATCCACCACCATTGGATGAACATGAAGAAATAGATACAACGACAATTATAGGGACAAATGCAAAACGTCCAATGGTATTAAAAAATCCAGTTTACATATCTCATATGTCATTTGGAGCCTTGTCCAAAGAAACAAAGGTGGCTCTGGCAAAAGGTACTGCAATGGCAGGTTCTGCAATGTGCAGTGGGGAAGGTGGAATTCTTCCAGAAGAGATGGAGGCAGCCGATCGCTATATTTTTGAATATGTTCCAAACCGCTATAGTGTAACACCAGAAAACTTACGCAATGCAGATGCAATTGAAATTAAAATCGGACAGGGTACAAAACCTGGTATGGGAGGACATCTTCCAGGAGATAAGGTGACACCAGAAATTGCGAAAATAAGAAATAAGCCATTGGGGAAAGATGTGATTAGTCCTTCTAAGTTTGATGATGTGAATTCAAAAGAGGATTTAAAGGAATTAGTTGATATGCTGCGGTTTGCATCGGATGGACGCCCAATTGGAATTAAAATTGCAGCTGGAAGAATTGAAAAAGACCTAGAATACTGTGTGTTTGCACAGCCTGACTTTATTACAATTGACGGAAGAGGAGGAGCAACTGGAGCAAGTCCAAAACTAGTTCGAGATGCAACAAGCGTGCCAACGATATTTGCATTATATCGTGCCAGAAAGTATTTGGATGAAGCGGGGGAAGCTGCAAAACAAATTCAGCTTGTGATTACAGGAGGACTTCGAGTATCTTCTGATTTCGCAAAGGCAATTGCAATGGGAGCCGATGCAATTGCAATTGCATCCGCAGGTTTAATGGCAGCTGCCTGTCAGCAGTATCGGATTTGTGGAACTGGAAAATGCCCAGTTGGAGTTGCAACACAAGATCCAGAGCTTAGAAAACGTTTTGCTGGAGAGGCTGCGGCACAGCGGGTTGCAAACTTCTTAAATGTGTCATTGGAAGAATTAAAAACGTTTGCACGAATTACAGGACATAAAAACCTACATGATTTAAATGTATCGGATCTCTGTACAATTCGTGAAGAAATTTCCAATCATACGAATATTCCACACGCATAAGATAAAAAAGTACGGTTTTAGTAAGGATTATAATACTAAAACCGTACTTTTTAAATCGTTTAATTTAAAATAGATTCTTTTAATTTTTGATTTACCGTTTCACGCAGCTGAATCAGATAATTGGAATCGGTTGGATAACAATCAAATGTGATCGGATCAATGTCCTTTTCAATTAATTCTATTACGGCATCGTATCCAATCTGCTTTTCTAATAAAGAGAGAGCACGAATATCGGAAAATGCTTCTTCCAATACCATCATACGGATGGAATCTTTTGGAGTTTGATCAATACCAGGATATACTAAAAATGCATCTCCCGATGGAAGAACTCCATCTGCATCAGTGCAAAGATAAGGATTGATCGGATTAAGGGATAAGAAACTATTATAAAAATTATATCCCCAGTGAAGAAATCCCTGGATCTGATATTTATAAAGCTGAACTCCAAGAATACGATTTTGAGAAGAAGGCATTGTAAAGAAACGATTGCTTACTTTGCTATCTTGTGCGCAACAATAATAGGTCCATAAATGAGGAACGTTGGCATCTAGGAATGGAGCAATTGCATCCGATGCAGCAGCAGGATAGGAAATCATTCCCTCTTTGTAATAAGCAACATCACTAATTGCGTCGATAATGCGAAAACTCTTTAAGTATTGATCAAATCGATTTCGAATCCAACGATACTGTTCGATACAGGCGGCGTTCGGTTCATCAAAAATATGGAAATACGTATGAGAAGCCATGTTTAAATCGACGAGTTTATTTGTCAATGCTGGCAAGAACGAATCCAAGAAAGCAATATAGGCTTCTGAATTGGATGGAGTATGCCAGCCAAATTGTTTCACTGTTCCGAGAAAACGCTGTTTTTGAACAAATTCTGTTCTAGTAACAATCTTAGTCTTTTTAATGTCTTCCTCTATTTCGATGTCCAGTTCAGATTCTTCTTCTGAATTGGAGATTTCTTTTTCCTGGTTTAATTCTGCCTTTAACGCTTCAAGTTCTTCTTCCGTTAATGGAACTTCTTCTTCAATTGTAACTTCCTCTTCATAAGTTTCATATTGATTTACATAAATATTCGGAGCAAATGCACCATCCCATTGACTAAACAGATGAGAAAGCTCAAAATTGCGGATTCCAGCTTGGCGACAAATAAAAACCCATCGTTCTAATTTGTCAAAATTAAATTCATATGTGTTCGTTGTTACATTATAGTCAATATCGGTTAATTGAATATTCGTACGTTCTCTTCCTTTTGCGGTATCTAATGGGGGATTCAATACTGGTGTCAGCATCATATTAATGCTGTGTTGAGCAGCATGAGAAATAAAGTTCTCTGTAATTGTCCACCACTGTTCAGAAAATGGTTCTACATGATAATAATTGGCTAAACAATCGGTGTGAAGCCATTCCGTATGAAGAATTTGCTGTTTTGGCAGTTCAATTGGAATTACTTCGATAGAAAGAGAAAGAGAAGGATACGTTTGGCCGTCCATTGTTTTAAATGTAAACTGAATTGGATAAGTTCCAACTTCTTTTGTGTCAGGTTTTATATCAATCCATAGGCTTTTCCACTGTGCTGTTGCAGTTAATGTACCATTGCAATCGTCTAAAAGATCAGGAAAAATTCCTCCATCGAAACTTGTTGCGTGATAAGTTGAATGAGTGGATGGAACATAACAAACGTTACGTATTTGATAATGTTCTAATTCTGTATCTGTACAAATTGTTAATGGAACCACAGTTTGGTCAGTGGTACGATAGGCGATCTGGAAAGAAATGGTTTCTCCTTGTAATGCAGATAATTTCTGACAAGAAGTCCAAGTATTACTATCCGAGTTTGGAAATACCTTTTCTAATGAATGAATGAAATGAAACTCACAGGAATTTGTAGTTTGGGTCATAAAAAAATGCCTCCTTTTCTTATTTTTCAGTGATAGAATCCTTTACTTTCTAACACTGTAGTGCCATAAGAAAAATAGTAAAGATTCCTATAAATAGACATAATTTTGTCGAATTTGTAGAATAATTTCTCTCTTGTATGGCTCATAATTATAAAAATTATATCATAAAAAAAGGTTTTTGGCAATTTATATTAATAAAAAGACAAAAATTGTTTCAGTTCTTGATAAAGTCGTGCAATTGGAAGTCCAACGACATTGTTGTAGTCACCATGAATTTTTTGAATATAAATGGCACAGCGACCTTGAATACCGTAAGCTCCCGCTTTATCCATAGGTTCTTTTGTGGAAATATAAGAATGGATTTCCTCCTCTGTCATTGGATACATCGTAACTTCGGTACATTCCGAAAATGTAAGAAAACGAGGGCTATCTTGCTGTAAAAAAATCGTAACGCCTGTATAGACCTGGTGCGTTTGTCCTTGAAGGGAATGCAGCATTTGAAAAGCCTGTGTTTCACTGGATGGTTTTCCCATAATTGTTCCGTTTAAAGAAACGATAGTATCTGCTCCAATAATTAATGCAGGTTTTGTTTGTTTTAATGCGATATCTTGGGCTTTTTGGAAAGAAAGTTCCTCAACAATTTCATTTGGAATGGTGCGAGTGATAATTTCTTCTTTTTGGCTTGGGATTACTGTAAAAGAAAATCCAGCCTGTTCTAATAGTTCTTTCCGTCTTGGAGAGGCAGAAGCAAGAATAATATTTGGTAAATGCATGGAAAGGTCCTCCTTATATTAATTTGGCAGACTCATAAGAAAGGAGCAGAGTAGATTTTGTACTGCTCGTTTGGACTTTTATGGGTCTGCCAAGTGATTGATTTTCTTTTATTCGTTTTCAAAAAGTGGGGTAGAGAAGTAGCGTTCTGCTGTATCTGGAAGAATCGTTACAACCGTTTTCCCTTTACCCAGTTTTCTGGCGAGTTGGCGAGCCGCTGCTACATTGGTACCACTGGAAATTCCGACCATAAGTCCTTCCAAACGTGCCAGATCTTTTGCTGTCTGAATGGCTTCTTCATCGGAAACAATATAAATATGGTTATAAATTTGCGTATTGAGAATATCTGGAATAAGACCATCGCCAATTCCCATTTGAAGATGGGTTCCAACCGTTCCTCCAGCTAAGATTGCAGCGTTTTCTGGTTCTACTGCCCAAATTTCAATGTCTGGATTTTGAGCTTTTAATACTTCTCCAATTCCAGTAATCGTACCGCCCGTACCAATTCCTGAACAAAAGCCATGGATTGGGCCTGCTACCTGCTCCATAATTTCTAATCCTGTATGATGACGATGAACCATTGGATTGGCAGGATTCTCAAATTGCTGTGGAACATAGACATTCGGGTTTTCTTTTGCCATACGCAAAGCAGTAGCCAAACATTCATCAATGCAATCTCCAATATTTCCTGCATCGTGAATTAAAATGACTTCTGCACCATAGTGACGAACTAGTTTTCTACGTTCTTCGCTAACAGAATCAGGCATAATAATAATCGTTTTATAACCTTTTACAGCACCAACTAAAGCTAATCCAATTCCCTGGTTTCCACTCGTTGGTTCTACGATAATCGTATCGGGATGAATCAATCCCTGTTTTTCTGCTGCGGTAATCATATTAAAGGCAGTTCTAGTTTTAATAGATCCCCCAACGTTTAATCCTTCAAATTTTACTAAGATTTCTGCACTATCTGGTTCTGATAGACGATTTAGGCGAATCATTGGTGTGTGACCAATTGCTTCTAATACATTGTTGTAAATCATAAATAAGTTTCCTCCCAGTTTTTTAATGATTATGTTTTTTGATATTTAAGTTATGCATAAATGAACAGATTTCCACATAAAGGAAAAGCACCGAATCCAAAAAAGAATTCAGTGCTTTCTACCTGTGCCCCTGCCAAGGAATGCGGATGGCGGGACTTGAACCCGCACGAGGTCGCCCTCGTCAGATTTTGAGTCTGATGCGTCTGCCATTCCGCCACATCCGCTTCTCAACGACAAGATGTATTCTAGCATAACATGGAAAAAAAATCAAGAGTTTTTTTAAAAAAATTTCAAAAAATTTTTTTAATTATTTTTACTGCGTATTTTATATGTGTTTTTAGGTTTATTTGTAAAATTTGGTTATTACAGCTGGAATTGCTATTTGGGGGCTTTGCCAAAAACAGACTTATACTAATCTTCTATCTCAACCAGAAGCGTTGAATATGCTTCGAGTCGCAGAGTTTCCAGAAGCGTTGGTTCCAACAATGGCAGAACAAGCGTTAAAAGAACTTCCAGAATCTCCAATTATTATTCGTGCGACTGCTATGGCAGAAAAAGATTATTTATTTAGTCTAAATTTGCAAAAAGTATCCGTTCAGCAAGTATATCGGGGAGAGGGAATCGAACCAGGTGATGAGGTTCAGATTGCTTTAAATACAAAATTTACGATTAATGCACAAACGATTGAGGGGATGGTAGCGGATGAAAAGATAGCAGAATTACATTTTGTAAATGAAATGGAAGAGGGAAAGGACTATCTTATTTTTTTGGAAAAAAAGATTGATCCATTAGATAAACGAGAACAGCAGGCGATTTATCGTGTGGTGGAATCGGTAATTACACCAGTGTTTGGATATGAAGAAAGAGAAAATAAGATTGTAGATGTCTCAAAAAGTATATCTACATATATAGATTATGAATTGGTGAAAGACAATGAGTTTTTTGTAACTTCCCAGAAAACATTGGATGGATTTATGGAGCTGAAAAAGCAGCTTCTGGCACAGTTTCCGAAATCATAAAGAAAGTGGTAAGAGATTGCGTTTATAATGGTGACATATAAAATGGAAAATGGTATAATAAAACGCAATGGAAAAAATTTTGATAAAGCATTGCAAAACAGGAGGTAATTATGTCCGCTTTTTTAGAAGATATTCGTCCGTTTTATGGAAATAGAGAACGCAATGATATGGGACAAACGTTGGAGGAGTTTTTGGAGGCATATGATCCAAAACGTTATGAACAGCCAAGTGTGACAGTGGATACACTGGTTGTACAGCATCCACACCAATTTGATACGGTAAATCACGGATTAAAAGTATTGATGATTCAACGAGGCAATCATCCAAGTATTGGGAAATGGGCGCTGCCAGGTGGATTTATTGAGATGAGAGAGGATGGAATTGAGTCAGCCAAACGAGAATTACAGGAAGAAACAGGTTTGACGGGAATTCCAATTGAGCAGATTCATGCCTGGGATCAATGGAAACGAGATCCACGTTCTCGTATTGTAACCATTGCATATTTGGCTTTAGTGGAAGAAGGATTGCATCCAAAGGCAGGGGATGATGCAGCAGATGCATGTTTCTTTGATGTGGAATTTAATCTTATAAAAAAAGAGCAGGATAAGGAGAAGCGTTATGATACCTATCATCTTGCACTTTCCAATAAAGGGAAGGAAACGGTTCTTTCTGCGACGCTTGTACTGTCTCAGAATTGTCATTCACTGATTCGCCAAAAACATCTGGAAATTATTGAAAATGATGGATTCGCCTGTGATCATGCCAGAATTATTGCACAGGGTTTGCTCTATATTGAGGCATTGCTAAAACAGCAGAGAAAAGAGGATTGATAAGCAAATGAAGGGAAAAACAAATGCAATGCGTCTTCTGGAACAGGCAAAAATTCCGTTTTCAACGGTGGAATATGAAGTCGATGAGTCTGATTTATCGGGAGAACATGTGGCAGCACAGCTGAATCAGCCTGTCGAGCAGGTGTTTAAGACACTTGTTGTACGAGGAGAAAAGAATGGAATTATGGTATGTTGTATTCCAGTTGCAGAAGAACTGGATATGAAAAAGATTGCCACACTGACGAAGGATAAAAAAGTAGAAATGATTCATGTAAAGGAATTGCTTGGACTGACTGGGTATATTCGTGGAGGATGTTCTCCAATTGGAATGAAGAAGAAATATCCAACTTATATTGACGAGACGGCAATTCTATTTGATCAGATTTATATTAGTGCTGGAGTAAGAGGAGCGCAAATTGTAATCCGTCCAGAGCAGCTTATTTCTTATGTGGATGCGAAGGAAGCGGATCTGGTAAAAGAAAAATAATATGAGTGCCCTCTTTACTGGTAAAACGAAATTCTATATGTATTTATAAAAAACTAATTCAAAAATAGAGTAACTTTTTGTTAAGAAAAACCTCTTTACAATTCGTTGAAAATGTGGTACTATCTAATGCGTATACGCCAATCCTCAGCTCTTGGATACTCCAACCATCGCTTGGGATTTGGTCAGAATAAAATTTAAGGAGGAAATCACTATGATTTCAAAGGAAAAGAAAGCAGCGATTATTGCTGAATATGGAAAGAAACCTGGAGATACTGGTTCACCAGAAGTACAGATTGCTTTATTAACAGCTAGAATTACAGAGTTAACAGAGCATTTAAAAGAGAATCCAAAGGATCATCACTCCAGAAGGGGTCTTCTGATGATGGTAGGTCATAGAAGAGGTTTGCTTGATTACTTAAAGTCTAAAGATATCGAAGGATACCGTGCTTTAATTAACAAATTAGGAATCAGAAAGTAAGACACGTTAGGGTGGAGGAATCCACCCTATCTTTGCTCTATAAGTTTCTACGGTGTTTGAATTACTTTGATAGGAGGATTTTCCGAGACCGCTGAAAACAACATAAGCGTTCGTTTGTGTTGTTTTCAGTAGTTTCGGCATCTTCTATCTGCATAAGAAATAAAATAGAGCAATTCAAATCGACAATTTAAGTTATTACAAAATTTTTGAGAGTTAAAGGAGTTTACTATGTATAAGAGTTTTTCTATGGAGCTGGCTGGAAGAACATTAACAGTGGATGTTGGAAGAGTCGCAGCGCAGGCAAATGGTGCAGCATTTATGCATTATGGAGATACCGTTGTACTTTCTACTGCGACTGCATCGGAAGAACCAAGAGAAGGAATTGATTTTTTCCCATTAAGTGTAGAGTATGAAGAAAAGTTATATTCGGTTGGAAAGATTCCAGGAGGGTTTAATCGAAGAGAGGGAAAGGCATCCGAGAATGCTATTTTAACTTCCCGTGTTATTGACCGTCCAATGCGTCCATTATTCCCAAAGGATTATCGAAACGATGTGACATTAAACAATATGGTTATGTCTGTAGATCCTGAATGTAGTCCAGAGTTAACGGCCATGCTTGGTTCTGCGATTGCAGTTGCAATTTCGGATATTCCATTTGATGGACCAACTGCCAGTACACAGGTTGGAATGATTGACGGAGAATTTATTTTCAATCCAACTTCAGAGCAAAAGAAGATTTCGGATTTGGCATTGACGGTAGCATCCACAAAAGAGAAGGTAATTATGATTGAAGCTGGTGCGAATGAGATTCCAGAAGCGAAAATGATTGAAGCGATTTTTGCTGCTCATCAAGTGAATCAGACAATTATTGCATTTATCGAGAAGATTGTAGCAGAATGTGGAAAACCAAAACATTCTTATGAGAGTTGTGATGTTCCAGCTGATTTATGGGAAGATATGACTTCTGTAATTAGTTCCGATGAAATGGAAACAGCAGTGTTTACCGATGAAAAGCAAAAAAGAGAAGCCAATATTCATGAATTGAAGGTAAAATTAGAAGAGCGTTATGAAGAGGAACATCCAGAATGGATGCCTCTGATTGGAGAAGCGTTATATAAGTATCAAAAGAAGACAGTTCGTAAAATGATCTTAAAAGATCATAAACGTCCAGACGGACGTGCAATTAACCAAATTCGTCCATTGGCTGCAGAAATTGACTTACTGCCACGTGTCCATGGTTCTGCAATGTTTACAAGAGGTCAAACACAAATCTGTACGGTTACGACGTTGGCACCATTATCCGAAGCACAGCGTCTGGATGGTTTGGATGAAAATGAGACAAGCAAGCGATATATGCATCATTATAATTTCCCATCTTATTCGGTTGGAGAAACAAAACCGTCCAGAGGACCAGGAAGACGTGAAATTGGACATGGAGCATTGGCAGAACGTGCACTTGTGCCAGTTCTTCCAACTGAAGCAGAGTTTCCATATGCAATTCGTACGGTATCGGAAACATTTGAATCCAATGGTTCTACGTCACAAGCTTCGATCTGTGCCTCTTCCCTGTCTTTAATGGCAGCAGGTGTTCCAATTCATAGTGCAGTAGCAGGTATTTCAGCAGGTCTTGTTACAGGAGAGACGGATGACGACTATATTGTTTTAACTGATATTCAAGGATTGGAAGATTTCTTTGGAGATATGGATTTTAAAGTGGCAGGTACTCATAAAGGTATTACAGCGATCCAGATGGACATTAAAATTCATGGCTTAACAAGACCAATTATTGAAGAGGCAATCGCACGTACAAGAGAAGCGAGAATTTATATTTTAGATCATGTTATGGCTCCATGTATTCCAGAACCAAGAAAAGAAGTTGGAAAGTACGCACCTAAGATTGAACAAATTCAGATTGATCCAGATAAGATTGGAGATGTTGTTGGTAAGCAAGGAAAAGTAATTAATCGTATTATCGATGAGACAGGAGTAAAGATTGACATTTCCGAAGATGGATTAGTTTCTATTTGTGGTACCGATGCAGAGATGATTCAAAAAGCAGTAAATGCAGTAGATTTACTTGGTCATGACTTTGAAGAGGGACAAGTGTTACAAGGAAAAGTAGTAAGTATTAAAGAATTTGGCGCATTTTTAGAGTTTGCACCTGGAAAAGAAGGTATGGTGCATATTTCTAAAATCTCGAAGCAGAGAATCAATCGTGTGGAAGATGTTTTAACGCTTGGAGATGTTGTAACAGCGGTTTGTCTTGGAAAAGATAAAATGGGCAGAGTAAGTTTTAGTATTAAGGATGTAAAATAAAGAACAGTGAGGCTGTTGTCACTTCACTCGGAAACATATGGCTCACGAATGAGAGTAATATGTCTGAGAAGCGAAACAGCCTTTTCTATTGTGGTGATGTTCGCAAATTGGTTTGAAAATGAATGGATATTAGAAAGGATTGGTAGAAACAATGAGAAAACTGATTGACCTAATTACAGATAAAGTGAGTGAGGCATTTGAAAAAGCTGGTTATGATGCCTCTTATGGAAAAGTAAATGATTCCAATCGGCCAGATTTATGTGAATATCAATGTAATGGTGCGATGGCGGGTGCAAAGATGTATCATAAAGCTCCGATTATGATTGCAAATGATGTCGTAATGGGGTTGCAGGGAAATGATATGTTTGAGGAAGTAAATGCAGTAAAACCAGGATTTATTAATATAAAGCTGTCAGGCGATTTTGTAACCGATTATTTGAAACAGATGAGAGAAGCGGATAAATTTGGATTGGAGGCACCTGAAACGGTTGAGACGATCATTATTGATTATGGCGGACCAAATGTAGCCAAGCCGCTGCATGTAGGTCATCTGCGTTCTGCGATTATCGGAGAAAGTATTAAGCGAATGAATCGTTATCAGGGACATCATGTGATCGGGGATGTACATTTAGGAGACTGGGGACTTCAAATGGGATTAATCATTGAAGAATTGAAAGAACGCAAACCAGATTTATGTTATTTTGATGAGAATTATACAGGAGAATATCCAAAAGAGGCTCCTTTTACGATATCGGAGTTGGAGGAGATCTACCCATGTGCAAGCGCTAAGTCCAAAGTGGATGAGTCATTTGCACAAAAGGCACATGAAGCGACATTCCAATTGCAAAATGGAGCTCGTGGATATAAAGCGCTTTGGAATCATATTATGAATGTATCGGTTACGGATTTAAAGAAGAATTACAGTAATTTGAATGTAGAGTTTGATCTTTGGAAGACGGAGAGTGATGCACAGCCATATATTCCAGATATGATTGAAATGATGAAAGAAAAAGGTCTGGCATATAGGAGTGAGGGGGCGTTAGTTGTAGATGTAAAAGAAGAAAACGATACAAAAGAAGTACCGCCTTGTATTTTAGTAAAATCAGATGGAGCTACGCTGTACTCTACAACTGATCTTGCTACAATTGTGGAACGTATGAAATTATTTCATCCGACAGAAATCATCTATGTCGTAGATAAACGTCAGGAAATGCATTTTACACAAGTATTCCGCTGCTCCAGAAAGGCTGGTACAGTGGAGGAAGATACAAAGTTGAAATTCCTCGGTTTTGGTACAATGAATGGAAAAGATGGAAAACCGTTTAAAACAAGAGATGGCGGTGTTATGCGTCTAGAAACATTGATTGAAGAAATTAATCAGGCTGTGTATGAGAAAATTATGGAAAATCGTGCGATTTCAGAAGAGGAAGCAAGAGAGACGGCGAAAGTCATTGGACTTGCAGCAATTAAGTATGGAGATTTGTCCAATCAGGCATCCAAAGATTATGTGTTTGACGTAGATCGATTTACTTCATTTGAAGGAAATACTGGACCGTATATTCTCTATACAATTGTGAGAATTAAGTCAATTGTAAAGAAATATAACGAGTTAAATGGAGAGAAAGAACTATTCCGGCTTCTTCCTCCAGTGAGTGTAAGTGAAAAGAAGTTGATGTTGGAACTTACAAAGCTCAATGAAGTATTGGAACAGAGTATTGCGGAACTGGCACCACATAAAATTTGTGCCTATATTTATGATTTGGCAAATCAGTTTAATAGTTTCTATCATGAGACAAAGATTTTATCAGAGGAAAATAAGCAAAAGCAGGAAGGTTATATTGCTTTGATTTTGCTTACACAGCAAATATTAGAAACTTGTATTGATTTACTTGGATTTGACGCACCAGAACGTATGTAAAAGGTCAAGATTTACATTGATGCCGCAGCAATAGGAGGTAAAAATGAGTGATTATAATGTGACACAGAAGTTTATATTTATGATACATCGCTATAAAAAAGTAATGGAGAAGGAATTGGCAGAAACAGGCATTCATCGAGGACAACATTATCTTTTGATGTATTTAGCGCATCATTCCGATGCTTCACAGACTGAAATCGCAAATTGCCTGAAAGTCTCTACTGCAACAATTGCTGTGGCAACAAAACGGTTGGAAAAAGGCGGTTATATTAATAAAGTTGTAGATGGAAACGATAACCGCTTTAATAAAGTAATGATAACCGAGAAAGGGGCATCTGTTGTAAAGCAGAGCGAACAAATTGTAAAGAGTCTGACGGAAGAAATGTATGATGGTTTCTCAGAAGAAGAACTCATGCAGTTAGGTGACTTTTTGGATCGTATTTATGAAAACTTAGGGAAAATTATGGAGGAAAAAACAGGTGAAACGCTATAAAAAGTATATTATGCCATATTGGGTTTGTTTTGTATTAGGTCCAGTTGGTATGATTATAGAGGTATTGGGAGAAGTCTTCTTGCCATGGTTTTTATCCCAGATTCAGGATAAAGGAATCGTAAATGAAGATGTGACATTTATTGTTGGAATTGGAATTTGTATGATAATTACAGCCATCTGTATGGCAGCAGGAGGCATTATGGGCGCCTATTATGCGTCCAAAGCAGCAATGTCATTTGGAGCGGATTTGCGTTTGGATATTTTTAAGAAAATTCAACAGTTTTCATTTAAAAATATTGATGAATTTAGTACTGGTTCTCTTGTAACTCGCTTAACAAATGATATTACACAAGTCCAAAACCTGATTATGCTTTTTTTAAGGCTCTGTCTTCGGGCACCAGGTATGCTGATTGGAGCTTTAATTATGGCGTTTGTTATGAACGCAAAATTAGCAATTGTAATTTTAGTCGTAATTCCAATTCTTGTGGCTGCCATTTCGATTATTATTAAGATTGGTTATCCTAGATTTGAATTAATGCAGAAGAAAATTGACCGATTAAATTCTGGTATTCAGGAGAGCCTTGTAAATATCCGTGTAATTAAATCGTTTGTTCGAAGCGATTTTGAAGAAGAAAAATTTCAAAAATTAAATAAAGACTTAAAAGAAACGAGTATGCGTGCATTTAAAGTTGTAATTTTCAATATGCCGGTTATGATGCTGGCGATGAATATTACAACGATAGCAGTTGTATGGTTTGGCGGCAATATGATTGTGGCTGGAACTATGACGGTTGGAGATTTAATGGCATTTACTACATATATTGTGCAGATTCTAATGTCATTAATGATGTTGGCTATGGTATTTTTGAATAGTTCCCGTGCAATGGCATCGTTAAAGCGTATTACAGAAGTATTGGATAAGGAAATTGATCTTACTGATGAAAACGCATCTTGTAAAAACCGTGATGTGGAAGATGGAAGTGTAGAATTCAGACATGTAAAATATCGATATTATAAAAATTCCAATGAATGGGTTTTAAATGATATTAATGTTCGGATTAAAGCAGGACAGACGGTTGGAATTATTGGGCCGACTGGATGTGGAAAGAGTACGCTTGTATCCATGATTCCTCGTCTCTATGATGTGGATGAGGGAGAAGTTTTAGTGGACGGCGTTAATGTAAAGGATTATTCATTGAGAAACCTGCGTGAAGGCGTTGGTATGGTGCTTCAGAAGAATGTGTTGTTTTCTGGAGACATTATGGAGAACTTACGTTGGGGAGATGAAAATGCTTCGGATGAAGAAGTGTTTGAAGTGTCCAAACGTGCACAGGCGCACGATTTTGTTATGGCGTTTCCAGATCAGTATAGAACAGAGCTTGGACAAGGGGGAAGTAACGTTTCAGGCGGACAGAAACAAAGACTTTGTATTGCCCGTGCATTGCTGAAAAAACCGAAAATTTTGATTTTAGATGATAGTACAAGTGCTGTGGATACGGCAACAGAGGCAAAAATCAGAGAAACTTTCTCTACGAGTTTGAAAAATGCAACGAAAATTATTATTGCTCAAAGAATTACATCTGTAATGGATGCGGATCAGATTTTGGTAATGGAAGATGGCAGAATTGTAGATCAGGGCGTTCATTCAGAGTTAATGGAGCGATGCGTTGAGTACCGTGAAATTTATGATTCACAAATGCGTAGGGAGGTGACTGCATAATGCCAGGACCAAGAGGAAAACAAGTGATAATAGGAAAGAAACCGAAAAATGTTAAAGGATCTATTTTAAGGCTGCTTTCTTATATTAAAGATGATAAATGGTTGTTTGGAATTGCCATGATCTGTGTAGTTGTCAATACAGGGGCATCGCTGTTAGGCTCTTATATGCTTCGTCCAATTTTAAATAATTATATCGTTCCAGAAAATGGGGTTGGTGATATTGCAGGACTTGCCAAGGCTTTGATGATTATGGGATGTGTTTATTTGGCAGGAGTCGTTGCTGCGTATTTTCAAGCTAGAATTATGATTGGTATTTCCCAGAGAGCATTGATGAAGTTAAGAGAAGAATTATTTGTCAAAATGCAAAAAATGCCAGTTCGCTTTTTCGATACAACGCCAAATGGAGAATTAATGAGCCGTTATACGAATGATGTGGATGCAGTTGGAGAAATGCTGAATAATACATTAATTCAATTATTTGCGGGAATGATCCAAATTGTTGGAACGCTTGGATTTATGGTTTACACCAATATATGGCTTACGATTTTAACACTTGTCATGACGCCAATTATGCTCAAAGCGGGAGGTTTTGTAGCAGGACATAGCCAGAAATTTTATCGAGAACAGCAGGCAGCGATTGGTAAACTGAATGGATATATTGAAGAAACGATTTCTGGACAGAAAGTTATAAAAGTATTCAATCACGAAGATCGGGCAATCGAAGATTTTATAGAGCTGAATTATGATTTAAAAGAGAAGCAGATGAAGGCTCAGTTCTTTGGTGGAATTATGGGACCAGTCATGGGAAATTTAAGCCAAGTAAGCTATTCATTGACTGCTGCAATCGGTGGTATTTTATGTGTCATGCATGGATTTGATAAAGGTGGTTTGTTAATCTTTGTAAACTATTCCAGACAGTTTTCAAGACCAATCAATGAAATCTCCATGCAGGTAAATACAATCTTTTCTGCATTGGCAGGTATTGAACGAGTATTTGATATTTTGGATATGGAAGAAGAACCAGAGTTTGGTACAATTCCAAAAGAAGATCAGAGTCCAACCGATCAGTTAATTTATAAGCTGGATCATGTGGAGGGGGAAATTGTACTGCAAAATGTAACATTTGGCTATAATCCAGATAAGGTGATTCTAAAAGATATTACACTCTATGCCAAAAAGGGACAAAAAATTGCGTTTGTTGGTTCCACTGGAGCAGGAAAAACGACGGTTACGAACTTGTTGAGTCGTTTCTATGAGATATCCAAAGGGCGTATTTCTATCGATACAATTGATGTTCGGAATATAGCCAAAGATGAATTGAGAAGAAATATTGCACTTGTGTTACAGGATACTCATTTATTTACAGGAACAGTAATGGAAAATATTCGGTATGGAAGATTAGATGCAACTGATGAAGAAGTAATTGCGGCTGCCAAAATTGCAAATGCGGATGGATTTATTCGTCATTTAGCAAATGGATATCAGACGATGCTGGAAGGGGATGGCTCTAATTTAAGTCAAGGTCAGCGGCAGCTTTTAAATATTGCCCGTGCCGCATTGTCGAAGGCTCCGATTTTAATTTTGGATGAGGCAACTAGCTCTGTCGATACTCGTACGGAACAGTTAATTCAAAAGGGAATGGATGCATTGATGGCAAGCCGTACTACATTTGTAATTGCACATCGCCTTTCTACGATACGAAACTCGAAGGCAATTATTGTATTAGAGCATGGACAGATTATTGAACGTGGTACGCACGAACAGTTAATGGAAAAGAAGGGACGTTATTATCAGCTTTATACGGGAAAAGCGGAATTAGATTAAATGGTTCTCGCTGCTGCATAGGAAAACTTCCAGGTGCAGCAGCTTTCTGCTATTAAGTAGTATTTGTGATAGGACGTTGCTTGTATAAAGAAGTAGCCCCAATCATTGATTTTAGGCAGGGATTGTGGTATATCAATAGATGAGGAGGTAATTATGGACAAAGAAAAATTAAATGATATATTATTAGGAACAAAGTTTGATAAAGCAAAAATGGATGCGTTAACATTTGACGAGTTAATAGAACTGTATGAAGCTGCACTCTATTCTATGATTCGGAGTAAAGGGCAGGAGAGAAGAGCAAAATTTTTTCAAAGTCGTGCGCAAGTCTTTTATATGTTAATTTTAGAGCGAATGATGACGGTAGATCAGATATTCGTTTTGTTTTCCAATGTAAGTAAACTTCCATATGTCGTCTGTGATGAAAAAACGTTTGATGATCAAATTTATCTTTTTATGGAAGAAGACAAGGCAGCTGCGAAAAAAGATAGTAATAAGTTTCAATCCGTTGTAAAATTGGAAAAAAATCAACTCAAAAACTTTTATTTAAGTTTATATCCGCTTGGTATTAATGCTCTCATCGTAAGTGCAGGAGAAAAACTAATTCGTATCCAATTAAAAGAGATTTGTAAAGAACCCGATTTTTCCAAAATACCGGAAGAAAAACGCCCAGTTACGAATCCAGAACTGCAATTAACTTCCATTTATTATGTTCAGCAGTTAAGAGAACAGATTCAAACTGGTGAAAAAAAAGATTTGACAGAAATGTTAGAAGAAATCCATGCAAATTTAAAGAGTGGAAAGTTTTTCTTAATTTATCGTAAATCAGAAAATGAGGAAGGAAGCCCAGAGAAGATTGAACTTCCATCTGTAAAGTTAAAAAATGGGGAGATTTTTCATCCGATCTTTACGGATTTAAATGAAGTGTTAAAGTTTCCGAATGTAAAAACGTTTCATCCGATGATCTTAGATTTAAAAAGTATTTTTAAACTTTTGGCACCAGAAGTAAAGGGCGTGATTTTAAATCCCCAAAGTGTCCAGATTATGGTGACAAGAGAAGTGATAAACAAAGAGAAATAAGGTTTGAAATTAAATGAAAAAAAAGAGATTAGTAATTGGAATTCTTGCCCACGTAGATGCAGGAAAAACAACGTTGGCGGAAAGTATGCTTTATTTGAGCGGAGCAATTCGGAAATTGGGGAGAGTCGATCATAAAGATGCTTTCTTGGATACGAATGAGATGGAACGTGCCAGAGGAATTACCATTTTTTCGAAGCAGGCAGAGTTAATGTTTGGAACAACCGAAGTGACGTTGCTGGATACACCAGGACATGTCGATTTTTCCGCAGAAATGGAACGCACGCTGCAAGTGTTGGATTATGCTATTTTAGTCATCAGTGGTGCAGATGGAGTACAGGGACATGTTCAAACCTTATGGAGACTATTGGAGCAGTATCAGATTCCAGTCTTTTTATTTATCAATAAAATGGATCAAGAAGGTACGGATTCTCAAAAGATTATGGAAGAGCTCCAAAAAAGTTTAGATGAACGCTGTATTGCATTTGGAAGAGAGCAAGATCAGGAAGTATTTATGGAAAACTTGGCAGTCTGTGATGAGGCGGTATTGGAATATTATTTGGAAAAGGGATTTCTTTCTCATAAACAGATTGTAAAAATGATTGTGGAAAGGAAGGTGTTTCCTTGTTATTTTGGCTCTGCATTAAAAATGACTGGGGTTAAAGAATTTATGAAGGAAATGAAATCCTATACGGAATGTCCACAGTATCCAGAGCAATTTGGAGCAAAAATTTACAAGATAGCAAGGGATGCACAAGGAAATCGTTTGACTTATATGAAGATTACTGGAGGAACGCTAAAAGTAAAGATGGCATTGACGAATACGGTTGGGGATTCTCATTCGTCCAATGAGATCTGGGAAGAAAAAGCAGATCAAATACGAATCTATTCGGGAAGCCAGTTTAAAACAGTGGATGAAGCAGAAGCTGGAATGGTTTGTGCGGTTACTGGGTTGACAAAAACCTATTCTGGGCAAGGACTTGGAATCGAAGAAGCTTCCGATATGCCAATATTGGAGCCAGTTCTTACTTATAAAATTCAGCTTCCGCAAGGCAGTAATGTTCACGATATGTTTATTAAGCTTCGTCAGTTAGAAGAAGAGGAACCACAGCTTCATATTGAGGAATCATTAAATGAGATTCATGCTCAAGTCATGGGAGAAGTGCAGATTGAAATTTTAAAGCATATGATTCAAGAACGATTTGGAGTGTTAGTAGAGTTTGGAGAGGGAAACATTGTATACAAAGAGACGATTAAAAATACAGTAGAGGGAGTTGGACATTTTGAACCGCTTCGTCACTATGCGGAAGTTCATTTGATTTTGGAACCTGGGGAACCAGGAAGTGGAATGACATTTGATAGCATATGCAGTGAAGATCGCCTAGACCGCAACTGGCAGCGATTGATTTTAACTCATTTGGAAGAAAAAAAACACTTGGGTGTATTGACAGGATCGGAGATTACCGATATGAAAATTACACTTGCTTCAGGGAAAGCGCATCTCAAACATACGGAGGGAGGAGATTTTCGGCAGGCAACTTATCGTGCGGTGCGCCATGGATTAAAAAGAGCAGAATCGGTCTTATTAGAACCAGTTTATGAATTTCGTTTGGAATTGCCATCCGATATGGTTGGACGTGCGATGACGGATATTCAAAAAATGCATGGACGATTTCAGCCTCCAATCATAGATCAAGATCGGAGTATTCTTACTGGTATCGTTCCAGTTGCAACGATGAGAAATTATCAGACCGAAGTAACGGCCTATACAAAGGGGGAAGGAAGACTGTTTTGTGATTTAAAAGGGTATGAGCCATGTCACAATGCAGAAGAAGTAATTGAGAAAATTGGATATGATGCCGAGGCTGATTTGGAAAATCCGACAGGTTCCGTATTTTGTGCACATGGAGCTGGTTTTGTTGTAAACTGGGATCAGGTAGAAGATTATATGCATTTAGAATCGGTATTGCAGCCAGTTAAACAGGAGGAGTCAAAAGAAGAAAGGAAGAGTTCTCCATTGCCGCCGGTTCAAAGTTCTGTAAGCTGGGGAGATGACAAGGAGCTGGAGGAGATCTTTAACCGTACTTATAAGATGGATTCTTCAAAACGACGCAGCTGGGGACGGGAAACGGGTCCAATTACAAGAGAGTATAACAAAACCCCAAAACCAAATTCAAATAAGGAAGCTTTGGAAGAGTATTTGCTTGTGGATGGGTATAATGTAATTTTTGCATGGGAAGAACTGAAAGAGCTGGCAGAAGTTAGTATTGAAAGCGCCAGAGATAAATTAATGGATATTCTCTGTGATTATCAAGGTTATAAAAAAATGACATTGATTCTTGTATTTGATGCTTATAAAGTAAAAGGAAATCCTGGATCTGTCATGAAATACCATAATATTCATGTGATTTATACGAAGGAGGCTGAGACAGCGGATCAGTATATTGAAAAAGCAGTTCATGCAATTGGAAGACAGCATAAAGTAACCGTAGCAACATCGGATGGATTGGAGCAGGTAATTATTATGGGACAGGGAGCACAGAGACTTTCTTCACTTGGGTTAAAAGAAGAAATTGAGGAAATGAAAAAGGAGATTCGGAAGGAGTATTTAAATAAGCCTTCCAATAAGAAAAATTATTTTTTAGACCATGCCTCCGAAGAAATTACCGATTTAATGGAAGAAGTACGGCTTGGAAAGAAAACATTTTAAACAAGAAACGATACGGGAAAGGAATGGTGCAGAAATGGAATATATTGATATGCATGTGCATTCTACATTTTCGGATGGTACCTGCACTCCAGAAGAGTTAGTACAAATTGCACAGGAAAAAAATTTAAAAGCATTTGTGTTAACCGATCATGATACCGTTGCAGGTGTGGAACAAACAATAAAGGCAGCAGAAGGAAGTGGAGTTTTGGTACTGCCAGGAATTGAAGTTTCGGCAGTTTATCAGAGTAAAGATATTCATATTCTAGGATATGATGTAGATATTCATAACGAAGAGTTTTTAGAACAGTTGGATCATTATCAAAAAGAGAGAGAAAATCGTAACGATCGGATGATTCAATTGTTGGCGGAACATGGGTTTTCCATTAGCAAGAAAAAGATAGAAGAACGCTTTCCAGGAGCCGTAATGACACGAGCACATTTTGCTCGGTATTTATGCGACGAAGGTCAAGTTTCGACTGTAAGGGAAGCATTTGAAAAATATATTGGAGTAGGGTGTCCGTGTTATTTACCGAAAAAGGAGATTACACCAGAAGAAGCAATGCGGTGTATTCAAATTGCAGGCGGACATCCTGTATTGGCTCATCCAATGCTCTATCATATGGAACGAAGGGAAATTGAAGTGCTAGTTCGCTATTTGATTTCATTGGGATTGGAGGGAATTGAGGCAATTTACTCCAATAATTCTAAAGAAGAGGAACAGTATTTACGTCAGCTTGCAAAGAAATTTGGGCTTTATATTACAGGCGGATCGGATTTCCATGGAAGTAATAAGCCCGCCATTCAAATGGGAACTGGAAAAAATAATATTCGTGTACCAGCAGAACTATTAAAAAATATATGGAAAAATTGATCATAAAATAAGACGATTACTGCCTAGAGAGGCAGGAGTCTTTTCCATCTGATAAAACTCTGTCGGAATAGTATGAGGTGATGAGAATGCATGATACGACAAAGAAGAAAATTGAGTTCATTGTTCAGGTTATATATGTAGCGATTGTGTTATTGCTTTGTTATATAGGACTACGGATTGCTGTATTGGTCTGGCCGTTCTTTTTAGCATTACTGCTTGTGGCATGCATTAATCCTCTTGTGCAGTTGATTTACCGAAAACTAAAAATCAATCAGCAAGTAACATCGGTAATTATTTTGGTAGCTTTGTATTCGGGCGTTGCTTTTTTAATTTTTGCTGTTTGTACAAAAATTATTTTTGGAATTAAAGAAGTGTTTCGTCAGCTTCCGATTTATTACGAAGAAACGTTAAAACCTGCGTTAGATAATTTTGCAGGATGGACCGAAGGATGGCTTGTAAATATACCAATTGAGCAGCTTCAAAATATTGAAAGTATTGGAAATAGCATTTCCAATGCTCTTACAAATTTTATTAGTTCGATTTCGGATTATGGTATTGCATTTGTCACGGATCTAATTGGTGGAATTCCAGGCTTATTGATTTCCATTGCTTTTGCCATTTTATTGTCGTTTTTTATTAGTCTGGAATACGATAAGATGATGGGATTTTTTAGAACACAACTTCCAGATAAGATTATTTCCAAAACAGATGAGTTAAAAATGCTTTGTAAAGATACGATTTTTAAGTACATTAAGGCATGGATGATTCTTATGGTTTGTACCTTTGTGGAGTTAAGTATTGGATTTTTTGTAATTGGAATTAGTAATCCAATCGGAAAAGCCGCAGGAATTGCTATTTTTGATGCATTACCTGTCTTTGGTACAGGGGGAATTATGATTCCATGGATCATCATAGAGCTATTTCAAATGAATTACAAAATTTCTTTTAGTCTTGCTATCTTATATATTATTGTGACAGTAATCCGAAATATGATTGAACCGAAAGTAGTAGGGGATCAGCTTGGATTAAATCCAGTTGTTTCGCTGATCTCGATTTATATGGGATATCGATTACTGGGAGTTATGGGAATGATTTTATTTCCAATTTTAGCTCAGATTTTATTAACACTTCACCAAAATGGAACAATACAGCTGTATAAAGAACGCAACAAAAAACAAGAATAGAAAAAACGCTTTCTTTTGGGAGAAGAGAACGAATCAATCGCTGTGATTTTACTTTTCTACCGATAAGAGAGCGTTTTCTATTTTATGGATTTATTTACATTGTTTAAGGATAAAATTATTTTTCATATGGATTTTTCGCTGGAACGAATAATTCCTGTCTTAATTGTTGTAATGAGATGTCTTCTTCTACCGCAATTTGGGCGAGAGAAGAGAAATCTGGTTTTTGTTTTGTAACGCCATATCCATGTCCTTTGCGTATCGTAACTGGTCCATATAGTGTATTCACATTTTCCAAAGATGCAGTCATGCAATAACGATCACAAGTTGTTTTTCGGATATTCCAAGCCGTTGTATGTTTTAATAAAACTTTGGCGAGGTGATTGGCGTATTCTGGACGACAAATACAGCAAAGCATTTGTCCAGGATGACTCTTCTTCATCTGGATTGGGGTTGTCCATACATCTACCGCACCATTGTGCCAAAGTTGGTCGCAGGCAAAACTGATATCTTCTCCACTCATATCATCTAAATTACACGAAAGTTGAACAACGGTATCATTTGGATCATCAAAAGAAGCTGGAAGCTGGGCACTATCAGGCAATGCAGGATCGGTATTTTCAACGACGGTACCTGAAAAAACACGAACGCAATTTGCCATATCATAGTCATTTTCTCCAATTCCACAGCCAATTTTTTCTGTTGTCATAACAGGAAGATAGCCAAATTCGTCTGCAAAATAAGTTAAAATCGCAGCTCCCTCTGTGGTACATAATTCATCTGAAATCGGGCCTCCATAGGATGGAACACCTTGAAGTAAATAAGCGACTTCTGGAGTCGGAACTGGAACGGAACCATAATCCCTTGTTATAAAACCACTTCCTACATGGATTGGAGAGACAATAATACGTTCTGGTTTTAGTTTTTCAATCAGTATGCAAACTCCGATAATGGAAGTAATGCGTTCTGGATAGACCGTTTCTTCCAGAGAAAAACAATTACAGGCGGTCATTTTTGCTTCTGCAATCATTTCATAAATTGTAGCAGCATCTTCTTTTACTTTCTTACTAAAAGGAAGTGATAGGATGAATTCCTTTATACTGGATAAATCATACTGAGAAAAGGAAAACTCATTTGAAGTAGAAATTGTGAGTTTTGTTCCCTGTACGTTACATTTCGAAGATGGGATGGCAGAAATAGAAGTATTGAAACTGCCAAGCTGATTCATTGTATCCAAAAATTGCTGCTGATCTTCTTGAGATAATAGCTCATAGAGTGCGGACATTAGCCGGTTGCCAGATGCTCCCATATTACATTCAATATAAAATTCCCTCATTTACTTTGGCAAGGATCTTCTTTTGAAAATAAGATTCGCTGGAACGAATGTTAGTTCTCCATATCCTTGCCTCCTCCTTTCTACATAAACAATAACTTCTCGGAATCTTCAGCCCTGATTTTATAAGGCTTTCAGACCTATATCT
>OEQY01000063.1_pt1 | contig 36388 bp, 44 predicted proteins | sample 1539871 | NCBI WGS metagenome assembly OEQY01 (sample SAMEA3891877, study PRJEB23780) | metagenome | biome: terrestrial biome; feature: animal house; material: Caecal content | place: Italy | collected 2015-05-05 | reverse complement strand
GTACCTGCGCACTCTTTACTCCAGCAATGACTATACGGAAATGCTTGAGGCCACTGTCGCCGGCGGCCTGGCGGAGAAGATCTCGCTCTCCACAGATGACTATGAAGTCTCCAATATCAGCCTGGAGTTCAATGTGGTGGGTGACCGGGTAGAGTACATCTTTTATTGTGATGTGGAGTTCTATGTACGGATGTTCGGACACAGCTACCCTACCATCACTCAGCGCGTGGAGCTGACCGGCTACCACAACACCAAATTTTAGCGGTGCTGTTGAAATTTCAGTTAGCTCCGCAGTATAGGCTTAATATAACGCAAAAAAGGAGTGTGGATACACATGAAGAAGTTTTTTCAATCCAAAGGCTTTATTGTTTCGGCTCTGGCCGTCCTCTGCGTCGCCATTCTGGGCGTGTGCTGGTTCGTGAGCCGGGACCGCTCGGAAGAATTTCGGCCGGATGAGTCCCCGCCCAGCAGCACCAGCAGCGATTGGTCGGATGGCGGCGTGCAGTCTGGTGACGAGAGCGGGGGCGCAGACGCCTATGCACCCGGCCAGTCTTCTGGCTCTGAGGAGGAATACCCCAAGGTGACCTCGGAAACGGATGATGAAGTCGTGATCGACTTTACGGATACCCAAAAGCCGGAAGATACCCCGCCCGCAGTGCCGGAGGGCAAAACCGAGCTTGAAGATCCCGGTGAAGACCACCCCGTCAATCCCGATCCGGCTGTGCCGGAAGTCACGGCACCGCCGGCGGAGGAATCCCCCTCCAGCAGTGAGCCCGCCCCCGGCTCCAGCAACGGCAGCGGCGCGGTGTATGACCCTGTGTTCGGCTGGGTAGTTCCGGGCAACGTGCAGCAGTCCACTGGCGACAGCGATGGTGATCTGAACAAGCAGGTCGGTAATATGGGCGGCTGAGAAGAATACAACTGAATATTGAGCAGGAAGGCCGTCACGCAGTTGTGGCGGCCTTCCTAATTTTAAAAAGAATGGAGTGTGATGCAGTTGAAACGATTTCTCGCCCTCCTGTGCAGCCTTGCCTTGATGCTGTGCCTCCTGCCCTCTACTGCTTTTGCGGACGGCGGCAACGGAAACATAGATGGAGGCGGAGGCGGTATGGGCCAGGGAACCAGCAGCAACTTTTGGAACCCCGGAAACGATGGCGTTCGCATCACCGTTGTAGATGCGGACAGCGGGGCCGCGGTATCCTCTCCCCTGGACTTCTCAAACAGGACGCAGAAAACCAGTATCCTCCACTTTGGAAAGGTCAACAAGCTGCAATACCTGAGCGGGACGGGCCTCTCCCTCCAATCCGGCGCGGCCTATTCCTGCATCAAGCCGGCTCAGTCTATGCCCACCATCGTCAGCAGCAAAGGGCAAAACAATATTGACGCCATCAAGCGGTACTTCTGTTCGGAATATGCCTGCATGATGGTCGCCCAGGCGGCGGGGGTGGACTATGAGCGAATGATCGCCGGTGAATATAAGCTGCTGATCGAGCCCATCGCCTACTTTACCCATAATGGGCAGTATTACTGCATGACTGCTACAGAGGCCGGTCTTTATGATCAGATGTCCGGCGGCGCGCTCAGGAAGACCATGACTTCGCTCACCCATAAAAACCTGCCGTTGGCGATGTTTCTGGAGTTCAGCGATCTTGGCATTTCCGCGTGGACAGGCAACACCACTGGAACACAGAACAACTCCGACATCATCAGCACGCTGGGCGTCGGCATCGTCTGGTTTGATGAAGCTCCGCCAGAAGGCGATATCGAAGCGCCCGATGTGGAGTACCGGGTAGACACGGATGTGATCACCGCTGTCACTCTGCGGACAGATACTGACCTGACGCCGGACAACCCGGCTTCCGTAACTTTCCATATCCTTGGCACCACCTACCGGGTCAATGATGTGGTGATTCCCGCAGGCGACAGCCAGGTGGTGTGGGTCAAGTGGCATACCCCCTCCACACCGCAGACTGTTATCATTACCGTGTCCGTCAGCGGCGCCTATACTGCCCAGGACACCTTTGTGGCGGAAATTGTGGATCTGAATGAGCATATCCCGCCCGATCCGATGGCAACAGACACCAGCCCTGGCTATTCCATTCCCGCCCTGCCCAATGAGTCCCAGAAGCTCACTGCCAACTGGGGCGTCTGGAGCTGCTACTGGGTGCCGGTATGGGTCTGGTGTGACCATGGAGAAGATGGCGGGCACTGGGTCGATGAAGGGTACTGGGAGTATGAATACACCGGCTATTCCGCCTCCATCAGCGGAGTGATGTCCCTGATGCCGGACGATATTGTTCCAACGGCATCCGGTAAGAGCATGAAAAGCGGGTACGGCGTCAAGCAGGATGTGACGGCTACGCTTTCCACCGACGCGCCCACCAGCCACATCACCCATCCGCAGACGGCCTTTTCCGTGTTCCCCGAATTCCAGTACGAGACTTACCTGCGCCTCCTGCAGCGGGTGTCCAGCGGCCGGAGCGCCAAATTCACCTTCCAGCCCAATGAGTTCTCTACTTACAGCCGGGAAGTGCATTTTACCCCCATCTGGTTCCCGGATGCGACGAACTACACCGTCTTCACCCAGGTCTGGGATACCTGGACGCCGGACGGGATGCTGAGTATCAACCTGAACGACTATGTTTCCATTGACGGGAGCCTCTATGATGACTGGTACACCAATCGAGAGTAATGTGTGGATGGCATACCTGCTCACTGTTTTTCTGGTGGTGACGGGCTTTGCCGTCTATGACATCCTATACAGGCGGGTGCCCGACCGGGCGCTCGTCTTTTTTATCCCCCTGGCCGCGCTGGCCCCGCTGATCCAGGTCTACTTCATTCTGGAGTATGACTGGATGCCCATTTTTATCTGGCCTGTTGTGACCGAGGCGCTGATGGGCGCGTTGCTTGGCTTCTGCATCCCGCTGGCCGCTGCTATGGCGACCGGCGGCAGCGGCATGGGCGGCGGGGATATCAAATTCTGCGGGGTACTGGGTCTGGTCTATGGCCCCTCCGGCATGGCCCTGGTATTTTTGGTAGCCGCCGGCTTCGCCATGCCGGTGGTGCTGCTGTATCGGCGGCTCTTGCGGGACAAACAGCCCACCGCGATCCCGTTTTTACCTTTTCTGGCCTGCGGCTGCTCTGTGGCGACGCTGGCTGAACTATTTTTATGACAGGAGAGATGCTTATGAAACTCAACAACCGATTTATCTTCGGCATTCTGTCCCTGGTTCTGGCGGCGGTCATCGCATTTGTGGCACTGCCCACCATTGCCCGGCAGACCAACGGCAAGACGGAGATCGTCCGCATCACCCAGCCGGTGCTGAAGGGCGAAAAGATCACCAGCGACAATGCCGAAGTCGTAGAAGTGGGCGGGTACAATCTCCCGTCCAATGTGGCCCACAGCATGGAGGATGTGGAGGGCCTGTATGTAACAGCCGACCTGGCCGCAGGCGACTATATCCTCACCAGCAAGGTCAGCACCGTACCTGTTTCCTCGGATGTGGCGCTCAACGACATCCCCTCCGGCAAGGTCGCCATCTCGCTGACTGTGAAAACGCTGGCCTCCGGCCTGTCGGATAAGCTGCAGCCGGGCGACATCATCCGCATTTATCACTTCCTGGAGACGGCGGAAGAGGTGCCGGAGCTGCGCTTTGTCAAGGTGCTGTCGGTCACCGACTCTGACGGTATCAATGTGGACAACACCAAGGAGCCTACCGAGGACGAAGAGCCGCAGCAGTCTGCCACCATCACTGTGCTGGCAAGCCCGGAGCAGGCCCGTATCATTACCGAGATGGAAAATGACGGCGTGGCCCATGTGGCGCTGATCTCCCGCAACAACGACCAGCTGGCCGAGGAACTGCTGGCTGAGCAGGACAAGACGCTTCAGGAGATCTACTTCCCCGAAACACTGGTTGAAGAAAATGCTGAAAGCCAGGATGGCGGAGAAACTGCTGAAGGCGCCGCAGATAGCGAGTCCACAGGCGAAGCGGGCACCGAGAATACGGAAGGCGGTGTGGAAACAACTCCTGCGGACAGCATCCCGGAAGACGGCGAATAAAAATGGGCGGTGAACAGATTCACCGCCCGATTCCTCACTGCTGGGTAGAAAGATGATCCTCGTTAATCAGGAAAAGCTGTGGATTTTCTTTGCCCAAGTCAACAAGACGCTGGGTAAAACCGCTTTTAGAAAATATCCCAAAAATAGGCTGATAGCCTTTCCATACCTTTTGGATTTCGCCAGAAGCCTGCACCTTATCGCGGAGAGCAAAAAAGACAGGCGCATCCACCGGCTTATTGTGGTATTTGCACTCGCCGGCAAAGAATCGCTTGTTTTGATGGTCCACCGCCATCACATCAATTTCCGTATCGCTGTCCAAATCATTCAGCCAGTAAGCTCCGATCCGCGAGGGAACAAAGTCAATGGCACCTTCCCTGCAAAGGTCTGCAAAAATGGATCTGCAGATATCTTCATAGGCGAAGGCCACAAACTTCTGTACGAAGTCTTTTCGGATTTCATCCAGAACAATCTGCGTATTGTCCAGTTCCAGTTCCCCTTTATATGGATAGACATACCGGAACCAGAAACGCACAAAGTTATCAGAGATGAAATAAAGGCCTTTACGGGACTTCTCCGGATTTTTCTCCGTAACCGGCGTTTCCTTCACGACAAAGCCAAGGTCGCTGAGCGTGGAAAGATATGGCGTAAGCGCGGAAGTTTCTGTCCCCAGAGCTCCCGCAATTTTCCCCAGCTTGTGGTTTCCATCCGCCATCACGCGGATAATGGAAAAATAGTTGACAGCGGATACCACTTCATCTTTCAGCAGAAAGTTTGGTTCTTCATACAGAAAACCGTTCTTCGAGAGAACCGCAGACTCCACCTGTTCCAGCAGTCCTTCCTGATCGTTGAAAAACTCCAGATATTTGGGTACGCCGCCGGTAATCGCATATTGCTCCACCGCACGCTCAAAAGAAAGATGCTGAGCGGCATACACATCCGGGAACGACAAAGGCGCCAACCGGATCTGTGCAGTCCGGCGGCCATACAGGGGGCTGTCATAAGACAGCGCGTGTTTTTGCATCATTCCAATCAAGGAGCCGCAAAGAATCAGCATCACATTGCTGTCCTTGAGAACTTCGTCCCATGCGTTTTGCAGAATAGACGGGAACGCCGGATTGGACTTAACCAGATAGGGAAATTCATCAATAACCAGGACTTTCTTTTCCTCCGGCCGGAATTCCGCAATGATATGGAACAAATCCAGCCAGTCGGAAAAGGCTGCACGCTGCAGCAACGGATTCTGTGTTACCCGGGACACAACACCAGACAGCCGTTTTATGCTTTGTGATTCCACTTCCTCCGTTGCGAGAAAGTAGAATGCCAGCTTACTCTTGATAAATTCTTTAATTAGTGTTGTTTTTCCTACACGCCGCCTGCCGTAAATCACAACAAAGCTGCTGTCTTTTTGGTATTCCCGTTCAAGAGACTCCAGTTCTCGTTGTCTGCCGATAAACTTCATGTTAACGCCTCCTTTATCATAATTCATTTTATGATAATCTATCTTATATTATACATTTGTTTTGCAAAAAGTCAAGGGCATTCCGCCCTTGGGAAAGGAGCTTCCTATGGGAAAAGTCATTACCGTCTGGGGCAGTCCGGGGAGCGGGAAAAGCATGTTTTCCTGTATCCTGGCAAAAGCCCTGACCCGCGACAAGCGGAAAGCCATCATCATCAATGCGGAGATCAGCGTCCCCATGCTCCCGGTCTGGCTGCCGGAGCAGATCATCCAGACCAACGCCTCGGTGGGGCAGGTCCTGAGCAGCGTGGAGATCGACACTACACTGGTGGCAAGCCATGTTACGGTGCTCAAAAGCTATCCTTTCATCGGCCTGATGGGCTATTCCGCCGGTGAGAATCCGCTGAGCTATCCGGAAGTCAAATATGCTATGGTACTCCAGCTGGTCAACGCTGCCGCAAAGCTGGTGGATTTCGTCATCCTGGACTGCAGTTCCAACATGACCAATGTGTTCACCCCGGCGGCGATTGAGTCCGGCGATCTGGTCATCCGCCTGCTTACACCCGACTTAAAGGGCGTCAACTATCTGAAAGCCCATCAGCCCCTACTGGTAGATGGCCGGTTCCATTATGACCGGCACATAACTTTTGCCGGCATGGCCCGCCCCTTCCACGCTCTGGATGAGATGGGCTATATCATCGGCGGTTGGGATGGGCTGCTGCCCTACGGCAAGGAAATTGACCGCTGCGCCACCGAAGGAGGGATGTTCCAGGCCATCAAATACTGCAATCCCAAGTACACCGCCTCGCTCAACAAGGTGCTGGACGCTTTGGAGCAGATGGAGCTGGCCGAGCAGGCGGCAGAGGACGCGGACGACGAGGACGAGTTCGAGGAGGATGACGCCGATGAATAATCTCAACGACATATTCTTCGCGCCGGTGGCCAACCAGGACCTGACCTATGACCAGGTGCTGGAGGATGTGCAGCGGTATTTTGCTGAAAATCACGCCTCCACCATTGCCGAGGCCGGCGAGGGCAACGCCGAGCGGGCCACCACACTGCTCAAAGAGCTGATGGTGCAGTATATTGTCAAGCGGAAATACGCCATCGAAGGGCTGACTACCGAGGAACTGTGCGAAAAGCTCTATGAGGATATGGCCGGGTACTCCTTCCTCAAGAAGTGGATCTACAAGCCCGGCATTGAGGAAGTCAACATCAACGCCTACAACGACATCGAAGTGATCGAGGCCGGCGGGCGCAGCATCAAGATCCCGGACAAGTTTTCCTCCCCGCAGCACGCCATTGATGTGGTGCGCCGTATGCTCAACGCCTGCGGCATGGTCATTGACGACACCATGCCCAGTGTGGTGGGCTTTCTGGACAAAAACATCCGTATCTCTGTGGATAAGACGCCCATTGTAGACCCGGATGTGGGCATCAACGCCTCCATCCGTATCGTCAACCAGCAGACAGTCTCCGAACAGAAGCTGCTGGATTCCGGCAGCGCCACCGCCGAGATGCTCCACTTCCTGATGGCCTGCATCCGGTATGGCGTCAGCGTGTGTATCGCGGGCTCCACCGGCTCCGGCAAGACCACCATCATGGCATGGCTGCTCTCCAATGTTCCCAACAACCAGCGCCTTATCACCATTGAGGAAGGCAGCCGCGAGTTTGATCTGGTCAAGCGGGATGAAAACGGAAATATCTTGAACTCCGTCATCCACCTGCTGACCCGGCCCAGCGAAAATCCGGCGCTGAACATCAACCAGGACTTCCTTTTGGAGCGGGTGCTGCGCAAGCACCCCAATGTCATCGGCGTCGGCGAGATGCGGTCCGCCGCGGAAAGCCTGTCGGCGGCCGAAAGCTCCCGCACCGGCCATACCGTCTGTACCACCATCCACTCCAACTCCTGCAACAGCACTTACCGCAGGATGATGACCCTTGCCAAGCGCAAATACAGCATGGATGACGCCGTACTCATGGAGATCATGGTGGAGGCCTATCCCATCGTGGTGTTTACCAAGCAGCTGGAGGACCGTTCCCGTAAGATCATGGAGATTTTGGAGGGTGAGGACTACCGGGACGGGCAGCTCATTTCCCACACGCTCTACAAGTTTGAGGTAGAGGACAATGTGACCGATGAAAAGGGTGAGATCCATGTGGTGGGCCATCACAGGAAGGTGGGCCTGATCTCTGATACTTTGAAAAAACGGCTCCTTGACAACGGCATCTCCAATAAGGAGCTGGCGGAGTTCATGGACGCCCCGAAGGAGGTGGATTAAAGGTTGCAGTGGATCTACATAATTTGCTTTGCGCTGATCAGCGCGGGCCTCCTGGCTCTGTTTGGCGTGCGGCCAGGTGATTTCATCGACGCCCTGTTCCGCTCCCGCCGCAAAGCGGCCACCCTCTCCGACGAACTCAATGTCCTGATGGGCACACCCGCCAAGGGCTTCTTCAACCAGGACTATGAGCTGAAGCAGATTTTAAAAGGCACCGGCCGCGCCGACCGCTATGAAGCGGTTAAACGGCTGTCGCTGATCCTGTTTGCGGTGGGCGCTGTGCTGGCGCTGCTCATCAACAATGTGTATATGGTGCCGATCCTGGGCATTGGCTTTTCACTGGCCCCCATCTGGTATCTGCGAAGCACAGCCGCCAGCTACAAGAAGCATCTGAATGAGGAACTGGAGACCGCTATCTCCATCATCACCACCTCCTACCTGCGAACAGAGGACCTGATACGGGCGGTCAAGGAAAACCTGCCCTACATCAATGAGCCGGTGAAGGCCAACTTCGAGGCATTTGTGTACGAGGCGGAACTGATCAACGCCAACCTGACCAGCGCCATCAACTCGCTGAAGATGAAGGTCCCCAACCGGGTATTTCATGAGTGGTGCAACATCCTCATTCAGTGCCAGTCTGACCGCTCCATGAAAAACACGCTGCCCACCATCGCCCAGAAGTTCAGCGATGTGCGAGTGGTGCAGTCTGAACTGGAGGCCATGATGCAGGGCCCGCGCCGTGAGGCCATCACGATGATGTTCCTGGTGGTCGCCAATGTGCCGCTGCTTTACTTCCTCAATGAAGACTGGTTCCATACGCTCATCTTCACCACACCCGGCAAAATTGCCCTGGCGATCTGCGCGGCCATCATTCTCTTTGCCCTGACGCAGATCATGAAGCTGAGCAAGCCCATTGAATACGGAGGTGACGGCGCATGACCCTTTTGGCACTTGTGGCGATCATCTTCTTTGGTTTTGCCACCTACAACCTGACCTGCGCCTTTGTGGATATTCCCACAAAGAAGACCTCCCGCATGATGATGCTGGCCCGCAAGCAGCAGGGCGTAAAGTCCGAGAAACTGCTGGATGTCTACATCACCAAAATCGCCGGACTGATCGCCCCGTACCTGAAGCTGGATAAGCTCAAGCGGAATAAGCTGCAGCGGGCGCTGGATATTGCCGGTCTGGAACTGACGCCGGAGGTCTACACGGCCCGGGCCTGGGTCACGGCGGGTGCCGTCGGCCTCTGCTCTGTCCTGATGGTGTTTCTGGTGCCGCTGATGGTTCCCGTGCTGATCGGGCTTGCGGTGGCGCTGTGGTTCTCGACCTATTACAGCGTCTTCGATTTCGTTAAGAAGCGCCGCAAGCTCATTGAAAGCGAGATCCCCCGGTTCGCCCTGACTATTGGGCAGAACCTGGAGAACGACCGGGATGTGCTGAAGATCCTTACCTCTTACCGCCGGGTAGCGGGCAAGGACTTCGGCGCGGAGCTGGACCAGACCATTGCCGACATGAAAACCGGCAACTATGAGAATGCCCTGATCCGTTTTGAAACCCGCATTGGCAGCCCCATGCTGTCCGATGTAATCCGCGGCCTGATCGGCGTGCTTCGCGGCGACGACCAGCGGATGTACTTCAAGATGATCTGCTTTGACATGAGGCAGATCGAGCAGAACAATCTGAAAAAGGAAGCGGCCAAGCGCCCCAAGAAGATCCAGCGTTACTCCATGATGATGCTCATTTGCATTATGATCATCTATCTGGTGGTCCTCTGCACCGAGGTCATGAGTTCCCTGGGCGCTTTCTTCGGCTGACAGGTATCCGCCCACGCCTCTGGTGTGGGCTTTTCATATACCCGCTCCCACCCGGGGCGAATCTACGATGGAGGTGATGTTTTGTACCGCAGTGGGTTCCCATAGCAGCCGCTATGCCGGCTGCCTTCCATCCATTTCTCCAGGGCCGGCCTGCTCCCAGGCCGGCCCTGAACCTACCGTCTGAACAGGAGAAATCCATGTCGAAGAAAAAGTATATTCCGCCTGACGGCGAAGATGGGCGGCGGCGCCGGTTCCGGTGGCTTTTGCGCCAGAAGCCGAAAGCATATCCGGACAGGCCCCGCTCCAACAAAAACAGCCTGCTCAAGCCTATCCGCCGGTCCTGACCGGCCATAACCATACCCAAATCCAATATCACATTTACAGGAGGTATTTCCATGAAGAAGTTTACCAGCTGCATCCGCAGCAAAGCGAACGGCCTCGCGCTTCGGGCCCGTATGGCGCTCTCCAACCAGCGCGGCGATTTCTACATCTCTGATGCGGTCAAAATCATCATCGCCGTTGTGCTGGGCGCCCTGCTGCTGGCGGCCCTGACCCTCATCTTCAACGATACGGTCATCCCCCGGATCACGCAGGAGATCGAGGGCCTGTTCGGCGCGGCCAACTAAGGGCTTGTTCGCTTAAATGCCGTCAGCGGGGATCAGCTTGTGGACATCCACAGCTGGTCCCCGCTTTTTTATTTTCTCAAAAAACGAATAACGGAGGTAGAGGATGAAAACATCCTGCAAATTTTATTCCTTTCTGCGGGCCGTCCGTGGGAACTGGCGCAATGCCATCTTTGTCAGCTGTGGCTGCGATGCCTGTATGTATGGCTGGGAGAAGCCCTGTTCCGGATTCCTGCTGACAGTGGATGAGTGCGGGCAGGTCATGCTTCTGCCTGCGGAAACCATCCATGAACTGACCGGCGAGGAAGTAGAGCCCGCCGAGTGCAGCGCCGTCCTGTCGCACCGCTCTTTTGACGCCGCTTTTTCCAAGTACATCGAATGGCATGCGCCGGACCCTTCCGCATGTACGCTCAGGCAGCTTTGTCTGGACCCTAGCTGCAGCCAGAACAGCTGATTTTTACACAGAAAGACGCCATCGCGCCGCCTTTGGCGCGTCTTTGGAGGTGATGATTTTATGATGAAGCAAAAACCGATCAAATGTCCTTATTGCCATGCCAATGCCTCGCTCCGTCCGGCCAGCGTGGTTTACGGCTTAAACCGCCGCTCCCAGGGAAAATTTCTCTATCTCTGCGACCGCTGGCCTGCCTGCGACGCCTATGTGAGCGCCCATGACAGGACGCACCGGCCTATGGGCACTTTGGCAAATGGAGATCTCCGGCACAAGCGCATTTTGGCGCACCGGGCATTGGAACAGCTGCGGCAGAGCCGGCACATGGAAAAATGGGAGGTCTACATCTGGCTCCAGGCAAAGCTTGGGCTGGATGAACGGCAGGCCCATATCGGCCAGTTTTCCGAATGGATGTGCGATGAGGTCGTCCGCCTCTGCAGGCAAGCCTCAACTCCTCCCGCCGCCGGACAGGCGGCAGCCTGAGGGGAGGTGAGCACATGACCAGCCTGACGAAACAGCAGCAGGAACTCGTTGCCCAAAACTTACTGGTGGTGCATTGGGTGATCTGCGACTATATCCATGTGAATCCGACTATCTGCGGCCTGGAGTACAGCGATCTGTTCCAGGAGGGGTGCGTCTGGCTCTGCAAAGCCGCGGCCACCTATAAGGACGATGGGCGGGCACAGTTTGCCACCTACGCCAAAACGGTCGTAAAAAACGGGCTTCTGTCCTATTGCCGGACGATCTGCAACAGGGGCAAGATGTTCAGCCGGCTCATTATTGGGGAGCATGGGGAGCTGGCCGCCGATGGCGAAGCCCTGGAGCCGCAGTCCGATGCTTTTGACGCCCAGGTGTCCCTGATGGAAACGCTGTCGCTTCTGGAGGCCAGCAAGCAGGACTATGACGGTGTGGCCCGGCTTGGGATTGAAGCCCTGGCGCTCAAGCTCCAGGGGATGCGGGTCACGGATATTGCGGAACTCTACCAGGTTCCGCCCTCTCATGTGGGTGCATGGATCTCGCGCTCGGTCGCCAAACTGCGCAGCGACCCCCGCTTTCTGGCAAGCCTGCTTTGAATCTGTTGAAAACCACGGCCTTCCCGCAGTAAAGGATATATAAAAGGAGGCATTGATCAATGGAACAGAAAACCTTATATACTGCTATCGGCCGTCTGGAGCGGGAAACCAATGGCTGCGGCCGGTCCTGCCCGGTCATCCGCCTTGGCGGTCAGCCCTACATGGTGGATATGCAGGAGCTGGTCGTTTGGACTGCCCTGAATTGGCGGATCTCCAAATGGGAGGATATTTCTTTTCAGTGCGATAAGCTGGCCTCATCTATGGGCGGTGCTGTCAGCCGGCCCTGGGATGACTGCGTGAACCGCCTGCTTACCCGCGGCCTGCTGGTTTCCGGCTGCGGGGAGACCGAATACGATGCGCTGTATGATCTATTGAGTTCCCTGGGCATCATTCCTACCAGCGGCTCTGCCCTGGTGCGCGGCGTATCGTTTATGAAGCTGGTATTCAGCCGTCGGGTTTCAGTCGGGCAGGCGCTGAAGCTGTTTCGCAAAGACCGCCGGACCGACTATGAATCCCGCGTCATGCGGCTTTCCCGGCAGGCCCTGCTTTCCACTGCGGAGATCATCAAATGTGTGGAGCAGGATGTCTTCTCCCTCCCCAGTGAGCGGGTCCTGATGGAGAAGGTGTATGGCGACAGCGAGACCACCTGCCAGAATATCGCCAGCCTGATGAAGAACAGCCGGAGCAGCCAGGCTGTAACGCTGGCCGTTGCCAACCTGTATCTGCGCCAGCAAATCATTTTTGAAAGGATCAGCACATGAAAAACCAATGGAGTCAATTTCCCTTTGTCCTGCGGCGCAAGATCCTGCTGACATTCCTGGCCGGGATCGCCAGCATAGCAGTCAGCCTTGTGATCTTCACTGTCGCCGCAGACCGCATCCTTCTGGTGCTGGGTGGATTCATTTTTGCCGCTTCTCTGGTGCTGGGCAGCAGCCTGTGGCGCACCGCCGCCCGGGGCCGGTACGAAGTGGTGGAAGGAATCTGCGCCGGCGTCAGCACCCCTATGTTGCGTCGTTACCGCAAGATCCAGCTGATTGATGAACAGGGTGCGGAGCGCACCTTGCTGTTGAGCAAAACCGCCAAGTTCCAGATCGGCGCCCGCTACCGCTTTTATTTTCAAAAAGGGAGCCGGCCTGCCGTCGGAAACGACTATCTGGACGCTGCCCTCTCCACCAATAGTTTTCTTGGATACGAGGTACTGGAGAACGCAGCATCCTGTGATGAAGAGCTGGAAAGCAGGGAGCAAACACCCCATGAGTAAGAAATAGGGATACGGCACCAAAGCCATAGCTTCAGTGCCGTATCCCTCTATTTTTGACAGTCTTATAAAAAAGCAAATGATCTTGCAGAAAATTGATTTCTTTTTCCTATTTAATAGGCGGAATACTTAAAAGGAGGTCCATCCCAATGTATAAGCCCCACACCATTGAGCAATACAAAATCCAGCGTTTTCTGGACGACACCTTTGCAATGGAGCATTTCCTGGTCTCACCGCTGTCCCGCACCTCGCTCTTGCTGGAGGATGAAACCGGCGAGCAGCTTGCTTTCGGCTTTTTGGATGACGAAGTGCGTGAGATCCCGCTCCCTCCGCCGGCCGACCTGGAAAAAATCAAAGATTTCATCCGGCGCTTCCGGGCCCTCAATCCCAAACCGCGTCTGCGTACTTTTGAAGATATTACCCGCTGGTGGCTGGACCACCCCAATCCCCTGACCTACCAGCAGGCCCTTGGGCTGTCGGAGGAGCTCTACCGCCATTTTCTTTCCCACCCCATGATCGACGAGGAAGACGCCTATCGTCTGGCTTCTTCCGGGCTTGTCAGTGAAGATGATTACCGGGATATTCAGCTCTGGTATCTCGATGGCAACACCATCTCCCACTGGCTCGGTCCCTTCGGCGTGGATGGGACAGGCAATCTCTATCGTCTGATATTCGGCTACGGGACGCCGGCAGCCCGAGCACTCAAATTCTATCTGCTGGATGATTACTACCGCGACATGAACCATATATTGTGATTCGCCTCGCTTAAATATCTATATATAGTATAATACCACTTGACAAACACAAGATATAGTGCTACACTTATCCTGTAATTGATTTTTGTGCGTTTCCCCTTGTGGGATACAGACTTAGCTTCTGTACCGCAGATTAAAAATCTGCATTGCACACGCAGTCAAGGTTGTATGCTGTATCAAGTGTCAGTGGTATTGCCGCGCCCTTTCGGGGCTGGTATCTGCTGGCACTTTTTATATATAGATATTAACGCCAGAGGCGAAGAAAGGAAGTGTTATGGCACAAATCGTTGTATTTGGCCGAGTCATGCACGAGCTTGTCCCGAAAGAGGGCCAGTCAAAACAGCAATATGTCTGTTTCGACCTGATGGAGCGTTCCGGCAACACCCCGCCGGACTACTACCAGGTATGGGCCCGCGGTGACGATGTTACCCGGCTCATGCGGCTCAAGGTCAAAAAGGGAAGCATGATCTGGCTCACCGGATCGCAAAAACTGGTGGATGTTCGCCAAAAGGACGGAACCACAGTCAAGAAGCTGAAAATATGGCTGACGGACTTTGGATTTCTCCCCGGGCAGTCCTCCAAAGCAAAATCCGAAAGTGGACAGCATGACCCTGACGACGCGGCGCCTGTTCCGTCACCTCCCGAGGTGATGAACGGCGACCGTGAACCCCTGCCGGAATAGCTCCCGGCATCCAAGAGGGACCGTATCAAGTTTTCAGAATGAACTGAAGCTTGGTGCGGTCCCTCTTTTTTTGTTTTCAGGCAAAAATCGAAAGAAAGGACGGTAACCACATGAGTAATGACAAGGGACTTTTGAGTGGCAGCATTACGATCCTGATAGGTGCTGTCATCGCTATCATGGCTCTGGTTCGCGGGCCCTGGCAAGCATGGCTGTTGATTGGGGTATTCACCCTCTGGGGGCTTTGGATCGTGCTGATCCTCCTGCTCCCGTATATGCAGCAGGCCAAGCGCCGCCGCCAGCGCCAGCATCGAGAGCGTCAGCTCCATGCCGAGGGCATCGCACAGAACACCTTTACGGTGCCGGAAATTGAAGCACCAGTACCGGATGATCTGCTGCTCCGCTATGCCAACCATCGGATTCTGACCTATCTGCGTTCATCGTTTTCCAACGCCTGCTTCGAGTGGTGTGAAAAGCGGCCGGTGGATCTGATCCGTGGAAATGGTACTGGGCGCATCCGCCTTTACAATGTGGAGGCGTTTGACCACGCCGACATCACATTTGGCAAAGACGCAACGATCCGTTGTGACCTGCTCAAGATCGTGCCGCTCACCAAAGCAGGGGCGGAGCAGGACGAACAGGCCGACATTCCGCCCAACAAGCAGCCCGTCGATCCGCGTATCTGGTATGAAAACAACGGGCGCACGGTCATGGAAACGCTGATCGCTGACCTGAACTCCCGTGGGCACAGCAAGCTCACGCTGAAAGAAAACGGCGATATTTGCATTCAGCAGGGCGAAGAGCTTGTTCCGCAGGAACACCTCTCCAATTTTCCGGCAAAGGTCTATTGGCCTCGTCTGGTGGAGGTGCTGGAGAGCAATGGTCTGGCGGCTGAAACAACGACACAGGGCATTCAGGTCTCCTGGTGACCACTATTGCTGCAGGAAGGAAGTGAAATAATATGAAATCTGGGATCAGTCTTGTGGACATGGCAAAGGAGATCCAGCGCCAGGCCGACTTAAAAGCCGACTATGCGCTGGACACCCGCAACCTCAGTCTGGAGCCGTATGGCTCGAAGCTGTATCTCAATGCCTATGACCAGCCCGGTGTCCCGGCGCTGGAGCCGTTGGAGATCAATTCCATCGCCCACCGGCAGATCGGTACCCACCTGAAAATTCCGGCGTCCTACTATGACAAGATGCTGGAGGAGTATCCTGAACTGCTGGCGCAGAACGTGAACGCCTGGTTCCAGCGCGATCCCTCCGTCCGTTTGGTTCGGACCATCGGAGGTACGGCGCGTGCATTTCTCAGTACCCGCTACCGGCGTATTGACAATCTGGATATTGCGGGCATTGTCCTCCCTGTCCTTCAGGACATGGACGGGATGCATTTCGAGAGCTGCCAGCTCACCGAGAGCCGTATGTACATCAAAGTGGTCAATACCCGCCTGGAGGCTGAGGTCGTGCCTGGTGACATCGTTCAGTCCGGCATCATCATCAGCAACAGTGAGGTGGGCCTCGGCTCGGTGAATATCCAGCCATTGGTCTACCGCTTGGTGTGCAGCAACGGCATGGTGGTAAACGATGCGCAGACCCGCCGTAACCATGTGGGGCGTGTCAACGAGGTATCGGAGAATTACCAACTGTACTCGGATAAGACACTGGAAGCTGAGGACAAGGCGTTCGCCATGAAGATCCAGGACACTGTTCGGGCCGTGGTAGATGAGGTTCGCTTTACCCGTGTGGTCAACATGATGCGGGAAGCCAAGAATGCTCGCATGAATACTGTCGATGTTCCTGGCATTGTGAAGCTCGTCAGCAAAGACTTCCATATCACGGACGATGAAAGCTCCGGTGTTCTGCAGCGGCTGATCGAAGGCAATGATCTGACTTTATATGGTCTGTCCAACGCCGTGACCCGCCACAGCCAGGATGTCCAGGATTATGACCGGGCGACTGCTCTGGAAGGCATTGGCTACAACATTCTTTCCATGCCGGCGCGGCAGTGGAGCCGAATTAACCAGATGGCCGCTTAGACGGCTGCCATCCATCTAAATTTGACAGGAGGAACGAACTATGTACGAACAGAACACTTCTATGATGACCGCAAACGAGCAGAACAAATTCATGCTCCCGGCAATGGTGGATGGGGATTTCAGCAGTGACGAGATCGCGGAGGACGCGGACGGCCTGCAGATGATGAGCTTCCAGCGGGTCAAGATCCCCGCCGGCGGCGCCCTGCAGTTTGAGATCCCTACGGAGGACCCCGACAACCCGGACTACGCCCGGACGCTGGAGGGCGTCATCCTCTACAATCATTCCGCCTATACCCTTTGGCCGGAAGGCAGCGAATACGATGAGGACACCAAGCCCCTCTGCTCCTCTGTGGACGGCAAGACTGGTATTGGCGAACCGGGCGGCGCCTGCGCCACCTGCCCGATGAACGCATACGGTTCGGCTCGGGACGGCGGCCGCGGCAAGGCATGCAAGAACATGCGGGACATTTACTTGCTGCGCAGCGGCGAGTATATGCCTCTGCAGATCTCTCTGCCGCCCACCAGCATTAAGCCGTTCAAGGAATTCTTGAACAGGGCCTTTGTCTACCGCCGGCGCGCCACCTATGGCAGCCTGATCCAGATCGCGCTCAAGAAAGAGAACAATGGCAACGACTACAGCGTCGCCACCTTCCGCCTTGTGCGCGACTTCCAGGGTGATGAGCTGGCTCAGATCCGCGCCTATGCCAATGTCTTCAAGGAGCAGATCAAGGCCATCAACATCCAGCGCGCCCTGATCAATGAGGAGCAGCGCACCAGCGACTGCGACTATGTGATCCCGGAATCTGCGACTGCGGCGCCGGGCCCGGACGGAAGCTATGTGGTCGGGGAAGTCAACGGCGACTATGAGAAGTTGCCGGCGTAACTGTTTTTGTTGCGGCGATGCCGCATGAAATGTCAGCAAGGGGATACCTTCGGCTCAGGCCGGGGGTATCCCTTTTTTCATTTTAGAATGGAGGAAATAAGATGCTAAGCGAAGTACCGTTGACCAAAGAACAGCAGGAGTTTGCTGCAGAGCACCACGGCCTGGTCTATAAATTTCTCAATGACAACCATCTGCCAGAGAGTGAATTCTATGATGTGGTCATTTTCCCGTATTTGAAAGCTGTCAAAGATTACTTTTCTGATGAATCGGCACGGCATTTCTCATTCGCGGCTATTGCCAGACATCGAATGCGTTTATGTGTCTATGACCATTTTCGTGTTCAAGCACGTCGTAAGCGTAATGCGGAAATCATCAGCATCCATCTGGGCCTATACCCGGACGGTACTCCGCTGGAGGAATTACTGCCGGCTCAAGACCGTGTGATGCAGGAATTTGAAATGCAGCAGATGCTCCATGAACTGGCCGCCCATATTTCTGAGCAGCAGATGAAGATCGTCCGCATGAAGGGTTACGGCTATGGCATCAGGGAGATCTCCCGACACGAGAAATTACCGATGAAACGCATCCAAGAGCTCCTTGAGGAAACTCGCACCGTGTTTCTGCGGTTATGCCACGAGTGATCATCGACTTATTTTGAATAGAATGGAGGTCGAATTATATGACGAAATCAAAGAAATCCATTGTGATGCGCGGAGCTCTTCTGCGCCCTCTGGCGCTTGGGCAGAGCGCCCTTCTTCACGCGGGCGGTAAGATCTACCATACTTCCCGTGTGGTTGCCGTCCATGAGCAGTCGGATGACCTGGTGCGCTTTGAAACGCTCAATTCCATCTACTGCCTCTCCATGTCCCCTTTTCCGCTGGCGGCCTGCAACCCGCTCCCGATGATGAGCTTGGCCGCATGTGCGTAAAGCGGTTGTAAGATGACACGGGGACAACAGAATTTGTCCTATATGTTTTGGGCCGTGACGGATCTCCCGTCACGGCCTTTTTCGGAGGATTGCCATGGATAAACAAGAAACAATGGCGGTGTTGGTCCACACAAAAGACGTTGTTAACTATCAATGCCGCAAATGCGGTCAATGCTGCCGCCATATTGAGAACAGTGTGATGGTGGAAAGCCTGGATGCCTACCGGCTGGCAAAATATTTGCGTGACCGAGATCCCAGCATCTCCACCATAGATGAAATGCTGGCCCGATACTGCGAGCCCATGCCGCTGACGGATACTTGCTTCCCCATTTTTACACTGAAAACCACCGGACCGGATGATTCCTGCATTTTCTTGAAAAACGGCCTGTGCAGCATCTATGAAGCGCGTCCCCGGACCTGCCGGCTTTACCCTTTTTCTGTTGGGCCTGGCGAGCGGGGCCATGATTTTGAATACTGCCTCTGTTTCGACAGCAATCAGCAATATCATTTCAGCGGTGGGAAAGTCTCCGTCAAAGACTGGTTCTATCACAACTTCCCCAGACTGGACAAAGAATATTTGAAACAGGAGTATGCATCCATTGCAGAAATCGGAAAACGGATGCGCTCTATTGATCCAATGCTAGATAAACAGGTAGTCTTTCAGGTGATGTTTTACCGCTACTATAACTTCGATTTGGATGCGCTCTTCCTCACTCAGTACGAGCAGAACACCCGGCTGCTGCTGGAGCGGCTCCGGCGGTTCGAGTTGGAAAGGTAGGATGCCGCTATGATTTATGCGTTGGAGCATCTGACCCTTCAAGGGCCGGAACACCCACAGCGGTGTCAATGGAAGCAATATGCCTTCTGCGCCAACAAAGCCCTTTTAGAACGAATCCGGCTGAATCAACCCCATCCGGAAGAATGGCGTGTCAGGCTATCTGTACAGCAAAGTAAAAAGAAAGCAGCATAGGAGGCTATCTATGGAGCAGAAACATTATTTTCCGCCTCTTTATGGCGGTGTGGATTGCGGAAAATGCGAAGTGCAAAATTGCTGGTGCCGAGGGAAATACCAACGGAAACGGCGTGATATGACTCACACATCCGGAAGATGCCCCAGACTACCAGACCTAAAAGGTTTTGTGGAAAAGGAAGAACGTGAGCTGTATAAATCGACTTTTATGCTCGTACATGCAGAGTGTGGTGCCGGCGGTCTGCATTTGACGCTCACGATCCCCGGTCACAAGAGAACTCGGAAGGTCTACCAGACCAAAAGCGGATACTGGTACTGCAACTTGACCAATGAGGAAGGGCATTCTGAACGGCAAGTGCTGAATTTGGAGGGTTACCAATCCAAAGATGATATTTTACAGCACATGAAAAGCCTTCGGACCGATTACATCATCCTGCGATGCAGTATGGAAGGCTTTACTGTCTAAGCTGTTCCGAACCAGCCAAGGAATCTGCCGCTATTGGCGGCTTCACATAGACCGCCGCAGGCTCCAAGCTGCGGCGGCTGCTTATCGACAATAGGAGGTGTCAATTTTTTGAATTTCCACGAAACAAAATATGGGCATATATTTTACGAGGTCCAGCTGCCCAGGCTCATCAAGGCGCTGGAGAGAATTGCTGATGATCTGTCCAAGTCCTCTTCCTCTATGACAGGCGGTGTGACGGTTGACCCCAACTTCCTGCACGATCTTTATTTTGGCGAATATGAGCCGAGCGTGTTTACAGAACAGAGCGCAGAACAGCGGGCGCTTGACCGCAGGGTCTCTGCCGCTGAGCAGGCGCTTCAGCAGATATTCGCCGGCATTCCTGCGGCCGCAGCCGCTTTTGAGACCTACCAGCTTGCCGTCAGCGAACGCAACGGCGCCACGGTGGAGCAGGCGTTTGAGTCCGGCTATCGGACTGCTGTGAACATGCTGGCGGCCGGACTTATGCTGCCTGGAAGCAAACAGGATGCCGAAATTCCTCTTACCACGCAGGAACTTCGGAAGATGGATGGCGAACAGGTCTTTTGCCTCGATATGAACGAGGATGTCAGGGTTGTAGCCCGCAAAAAAGGATTTATCCAGATCACCAATGACAAGGAGATCCACCGCATAGTAGGCCTGACCTTATATCGACACCGGCCGAGCTGGTGCCAATAAAATCCCAATGATCGCGGCGGAGGATATAGCATGAAAATCTCCGAAGATGAAGCCAGGCGATTCCTTGAAAGCCTTTTGCCGATGCAGGAAGCAGAACAACAGCTTCTCTGTCCGAGGTGCGGTCGCAATGAATTATACACTGGGAAACACTCTTTTCTAAACCCTTTGAGCAGGTACGCTCATGTGCATATCTGCGAAAGGTGCTGGATGGATGAGGCGTTGAGAGAGATCGACAACGATCCTGTTCCCTTGACTATTTGGAGCGCGGTTTTTTCTTTTGTTATGAGCGGCAAAGCCCCTCCGACAAATAGCTCCCATCAGGACAGCGACGCCCCACAGGCTTTATAGGCTGGAGATAAGCACAACGGCTGGCAGACTATGTTTGGCACAGTCTGCCAGCCATAATTTTTACGAGGTACTGAGGATATGAATCAGGAGAACTATAAGCTGCCCGGAGGAGTAGAATTCTCTTCCATTACCTATGAGGACATCCTCTGGCAAACCGGTGTGTTCCGCTATGAACGAACAGGCTCTGGCAGAGACAAAAAAACTTTTTACTGGAACGCTGTAAAAACCAAGCTGGGGGAAATCGAAGAAAAAAACTGGTGCAGATTGGCGGAGGCCCTGATTGAGCGAGAAAATGAGACACAGCTGCTGAAAGACCTGATCCAGTGGTGCACTGAGCACAACTATGTCAAGGCTTCTGCTGCTGAGATACGAAAAGATGCCCTGCAGCTCCATGTGGCCAGATTCTTCGATGATCCGCAATGGATCGACTTTATCCCATTCAACAAAAAATACCGTCCAGAGGTCTTGGAGACCGCCAATATCGTTTTTGTGCGAAATGAGTGCTGTCAGAAGGTCGGTCCCGTCACACAAGAGCAAATTGACCGCTCCCATGCCGGAACCATCGCTTGCCCTTTTTGTGGGAGATGGAGCAGGTATATCGTCTTAGGGACCCGGCTCCGGCCAGAACCACTCGATCCTTGCTGGGACTGTGACTGTAATGACCCTGATATGGGCTGCACCATGCCCAGCATTGATAAAAGCTACGCCTGCCCCCTGGGCAGCACTGATGATAAGCAAATGGAGGTGTTAGATGAGTAGATATTTGAAGCCGCGGGATCATGGCTATTTGATGGAAGCGGCAGCCTGCACGAAAGTGCTTCGAGATCTGCACCGCATAGAGGCTAAATTTGCCCGGGCGGTGGAGAAAGAAGGCGATGCCCGGCAGGCTGAATTTAAAAAAGTGATGCAGTACCGCAACGAGCGGGAGATCCAGGATGATTTCGGCTGGGGCTTCATCACCGAAGCCCAGTATGACCGGTATCTGCTTCTCTTCCAGCAGGGGCAGGCTGCTATGGAGCAGCTGCCTCCGACAAAGAACGAACTTGCCATGCGTCTGGTACGCCGCATCATCGCGGATATTGACAGGGACCGCCGGGAGTGGGAATTTTCTGCTCTCTCCCCAGAAGATCAGCAGGCGGAACTGGCGCGCGCTGAGCAGGCAAAAAAGGCATGGAAACAGAAAATTGCGGAATTAAAGCGAAAGCGCGGCATCATTGAGGCCAGCGAGGCACAGGAGGAAACATGATGGAAACTTTATGCGAATTGGCCTTTGAACGGGCCGTAGAACTGATTCGGGACAGGCCGCAGGTCTACTATCGGCATGGCGTATGGAATGCATATTATCAGAGAAGCACAGCCGATGTGATCACCTCGATCATGCGCAGCGGCTATGGGGCCGATGTTTATGAGAAGGATGGAGACCTGTATGTTTCTGTTCCCGCCGACTGCGATATGTGGTAAAGCCGCAGCAAATGCAGGGAGTCCCCGCAAGGATGCTCCCGACATCTTCAACGGGCGCTGCCCCATTCGATCAAGGAGGGCGATAAAGGTGATGCAAATCTCTATTGAAAAGAAACTCAAAAATATCAGGAAACCAGCCGTTTACAGCATCGTCAAACGGTCTGTTGGTCATTGGCAGGACCCGCCCAAGAGTCTTCAGGCATATCGTTCCTATTCCGCCGCCCATTTTCATGTTTATGAGCGGTGCCGTCATTTTCGGCGCGGATAGCGAACATATCTTGCCGATGAAAATTGGGCAGTCTTCTGATTCAATTTTTTAAGGAGGAGTTGCTATGATTTACAAAGAACCGGGCGAGAAGCTCATGTATGAAAACGCCGCCTACATAGTAGGTGGGCGCGTTCTCGCCAATGAGGCAAGTGAGTATGATGGACTCTTTGGGCGCATCCTTGAGATCCGCACAGGTGATGACCGGGAAACCGAAAATGATACGCCGGACATCTATTGTGCCTTTGATCCGCCGCCTCTTTCTGCCGCCCGCGCTGCGCTGGAGCAGACCTTTTCTCAACTCTATGATACGCCAAAGCGCGTGGAAGAGCTGGGGCTGGATCTGGTCATCATGGCGCCTGAGATGCTGACGCCCCTCGCCGTCCCGGAGCAGGAATACGCTCAGGCAGACCTCTATGTGGTCGTATCACACTGGGCCACAGATGGAGAATTTGGCTCCTATGAAATCCCGTTCACCAATTTGGTGGACGCTCGGCGGCAATTCCATGATGACTTAACCGCTGAGCTGAACGACGGCTGCATCGAGAAGTGGCGTGAGAACAGCCAGTTTGTAGAGGAGGAAACTGCAGAAAGCTACGAGTGCTATCTGGATGGAGAATACTGCGAGAACCATTTCCTGATTGCGGTTGAGAAGCGGTCCTTGCCGCTGGCTCCCCAATTTATCCGTACTGTGGCCACGATTTATGACGATGAATGCGCACAAAAGGATCTTCTTGAGAAGGCTGGGAAACTGCCTGAATATCTGGCGCTGACGGAGGCGCAGAAAAAGCAGCTGCTCCAAGACGAGGATATTCGGGGGCGCATCAACCACTATCTGGGGCGCTGCGATGCCTATTGGGATTGTTATTGGGACGCAGTATCCGAGGCTGCACAGGAACTTTTACGGAACTATCATTTGTAAACGGCCTCTACATGGGTAGCAGGCTGGTAATCTCTTGGGAAAGGGAGGAACACTATGGACGAAAAAGAATTGCGCAAGACACTTGAAATTCAGTTGGATACCCTCCGGCGCAACTTGGAGGTCGTATCGCTGGACGTGCTGAAAACAAAATACAAAAAGCCTTATGATGAACTGCGGAAAAAGATCTGCAAGGCGGCCACAGCCTACACTCGTCATGTGGCCCTGAGCAATATCCGCATCAGGCATAGCCTGTTTGATGAAGCTAAAACCTATATTGATGCGGCGATTCAGCAAACGCAGTGCCTGAAAAAGATTTCTAATGCAGCTTTCCAGCGGCAGGATATGGATGAGATCGAAGCATTGGCCCACACCTTGCGGGGAGAGATCGAGCAGTCCCTTCACTATTTCTACCTACAGCACATGTGCCTGCTTGTCTCTCACGAATGCATCAACGATCCCCAGAAAGTCCCGGAGATCTATAACAAGGCCACCTCTTGCATCTGGCGTGACGGCGCCTGGCAGCCGATGGAGGATACCGGAATGGACCTCTTGCTTTCCGCTCCCGTCATCCATGAATTGCCCCCGGCGGATGAAGCGGATAAAGCCGCATGAAAATGCCAAGGTGTCTAAACAATGATTGGCCTTTCAAACTCCAGGCAAAGATTCATCTCCATTGCAAACGGCGATGCGGGTGAGCAGGAACTGCATGACTGGATCATTCGGCACCTAAAAGCGCCTTCCGACTGATTAGCCGGCGCAACTGGATATACTTTTTTCAACAACAACTGCCTTGCCCTCTGGCAAGGGCCACTTTTGAAAAGGGACCGACAAACAGCGCATTTGCTGTTTGCCGGCCCTTTTGCTTTTTAGAGAATGTCATTGTCTGAAGAAATTAACAATTACTATGGAGGGATCTGCAATGAAAAGAATTCAACTTACTTTTCTGTTTGAGGACACCGGCTTCTGTAAAGATGTGTTCCGGTCTGTCAGCCAGCCCCACTACTACTGCAATCGTGATATGGTAGACGGCACCTGGTACACTTCTACGTCGGATTGCTATGAAAACGACAGCCGCATCCGAAAGGACGTTATCATTGAGGTCATCTCGGATGGCCGGGTAATTGCGCTGGATGGGAACGGTGATTTTGAAGAGAAACGGCCTTTCATCCCGTTCGACACCTTTAGGAAGGAACTGGAGCAGTCGTTTTTGAAAGAGCACCCGGGACTTCATGGCTATGAAGACATGAAGCAAAAGCTCCTGTCCCTGCCGGGCGGGGAGGCATACGCTGATCCGGACAGCTGCCGGGACAACTGGGTCTTTGACCTTGATTTTGATAACGAAACCGAGCAGGTGCTGGAACCTGCTCACTGGATGGGCCGGGAGTACCATGTCCTCGCTGTCCAGTACACTCACAGGCCTACCGGCTTTGTTTTTACAAATTATCGGTTTCGCGCTGCGGCTCTACGCCCCAACACATCCAGCCATGACCTCCTGCTTTACGACTGGCAGGAGGACTGCTGAAGGAGGGGAGTTTATGGGAATGCTGCTGATTCGGGAATTGAACATCAACGGCTGCGGCGATTTTGCTGATGTGCTGGTCCAAACCAATCAGCCGGTAACACCGGAGCAGATGAAGAAACTGCACCACGAGCTGACACGCCTGAACAACGAACAGGAGTGCCCGGATACGGATGATGTGGTCCAAGAGGCAGTACGAAATATTTTGGGCAGCACAGCCCGGTGCATCGACTACAATTTGCTTGAATATGGGGGAAGGATGACTTTGTGAGCGAGCATTTTTCAGGTCAGCCATATTCCTCCAGCAAAGAGACAGCCTGAACAACAACATTTAAAGGAGAAACACCATGAATATACTGGATGATAGATCTTTTATCAATAGCTCCAGCACAAAATGGATGGACCGGGGCTATGCCAGGGAAGATGTTCATTCCCTGAGACTGCAATATCTCTACACCGAAGAACAGCGGGAAGCAAATCGCCAGATGTCCGACGCCAGCCCCGATCAGGCGTACCACAATATTAGACGGGCCGCTGAGTCCAGAAATGCTGTAATGGCCTCTGTTATGGCGGCTATCGCCAGAGAGTTTATCTGTTATCAATATGAGGCGGAAGATCCTGCTCCTTATGGGAGCCCCGCCTGGGACTTGTTTTTCTGGTGCAATGACTTCAGCAACACCCTTCACGGCTATGGACTTTCCGGCCGGGACTACTCCTATTTCACACTGACATTTAATTCTGCTCAAACTGTAGAACAAAGGGCAGGGGTCTGTGGGCGTGTCCTGGACTTTCTGGAGACACAGTTCAGCTCAAATCCCAATCTGGTGGTTGCCGTACAGCGTACCATTTGGTATGACGAGAGAAAGATCTTTGCGGACGCCAAAAAGATACAACATCTTCTGGATGGCCGCCGCTATACCTACAACTCCAAAGAAGGCAAATTTTTTATGGAGGATGGGCAGCTTTTCTTTCATCCAAAGTATGCCAGACGATATAACTACCGTGTGGGTCCGTCCGATATTCTCTCAATATGCTGGGAACTGGATTTGATTCCCAATGTTGGAACGGCGCCGGTCAAGGCCCCAGCGCCGGCTTGGGGGAATCACGGGCCCCTTACGTTCCCTTATGAGAAATACGGCGCCATACATCCTATCCAGCTAAAAATATCCGCTTATATGGACGGGAACCTGTCGATTGCCATGCTTACCTGGGAGAATGGTTATGGGGAGCCTTGGGCGTCCCTGACGGTCAACCTGGAGGGTACTCGGCAAAAGGACTGTGCTTTCATCAACACCAACGGAGACCCTGATTTCCCTGTCTGGCTGATCCGCCACGGCCTGGCGATCCCCACGGGAATCGTCCAGCACAGCGGAAACTGCAAATACCCGGAATACCGATTCCGGGCGGAGCGGCTTCAGCAGATCGACGCGGAGGGATATTCCGGCTACCTGGCTCTGCAGAATGGGAGGCACAGCGCATGAAATACAAAGAAATATATGCGGCCTTGAACCAGCGACGCCAGGAGGTTCCAGGGTTCTCCTATTCGGATTACAGCGGATGGCGGTGTCTGGAACAGTCCTCCGCTACGCTCCCACTGTGGGTCGAGGCAGAAGATCCCGTTCATCACCGGCGCTTCATTTTCAAGCACTATGGCATTATGATCCAAACAATCATCATTGACTGCGATACACACACCGAGCAAAAGATTTTACATCGCCGGCGCGATGACTTGGGGACTGATCTGCTGGCCTTATTTCAAAGCGAATTGCCTGCCTCTTCTCCATGGCCCGAGGCACGGCGTCAGAAATGCGATTTTTTCAAGGACTAAAGCTCGGATTTACAAAGAAGGAGGATGTTAAGTATGAAGATCATTTTATACCCAAAAGAACTATTGGAAATGGCCTGGCGCAAGGATAAAAAGCTCTATGTGGACGATGACGCAGCGGAACCGCCCAAGTGCCTGCGTTGCGGCGCTGTCCTCGCTGCCCACCTTCCCATCAACGCGCTTAGCCGCTATGCAAATGTATATATCTGCGAGTCCTGCGGCATGGATGAAGCCCTTCGGGATGCTGCCCGCAAGCCCATCCCCCTTGAGGAATGGGAGGCCATCAAACAAGGCTGGCTCCCCAAACCGGAAAAAGGCCGCATCTGCTGCTTGACCACAAATTGCACCTTTGAAGAGGTGTTCCAGCACACCTACACGCCGCCTATGCAGATCATCAAACGTCCCGTCAGTGAAGTTGTTTATTCTCGCTCAGATTATGACGGATACAAATGGTGGACGACTTGGCACAATGAGCGTGGACAAAAGCCGGCGCCGGAACTGGTAGCGGAAATCGACAAATTCCAAAACACTCTGTTTAAGCTGCCGGCTTTTCGGACTTTGGACACTATGAAGCGGTTCTGCAGATATGCGCAGCCTACCAATGGAACGACAGAGTTCAACCTCTATTCTGAAACAGAGCATTTGTATATCTGGATCAGACTGATCACCCGTTTTCGGGATTACAATGTCTATGTCCATTATTACGACAAAAACGCTGTGGAGGGTACTCAGTAAACAAAGGAAAAGCACAGCAAACCAGTTCTTGTTGTAACGGGGCCGCAGGTTGGGACTTCCCAATCTGCGGTCTCCTTTTCTTCTTTTGGAATCACTTTGTTGGACAATGATGAATGATACAGAGGCTTTCTCCGCTCCTTTCATCGTACTGAGTCGCTTGTTGCTATTTCTAATATGAGGTAAAATATTTTTCGGGATCTTATTTGTTGTGAGGTTTCTGTGACATTTGGTTGATACTCTATATAAAGAAAGGATGTGAACGCACATGAAAATTTTAGTGGTTGAAGATGACCGCATTTTGAATACAACTCTTTGTTATAATTTGTCTGCCGCAGGCTATGAGGTCGCTACTGCCTTGACAAAAAGTGCTGCGGAACGTCTGTGCAAAAAGCAGGAATATGATTTGATTGTCCTTGACATCAATCTGCCGGACGGAAACGGATTTGATTTTTGCCGGGATATAAAAGAACGGCACCCGGACACAGCGGTCATTTTCCTCACGGCAAACGATATGGAAAGCGATATGCTGAAAGGGTACGAGCTGGGGGCGGATGATTATGTGACAAAGCCCTTTCCCATGAGCGTATTTCAGAAAAAAGTGTCTGCATTGCTGGCCCGGATCAGGAAACAATCTGGCGGCGACTTCTACAATGACGGCAACCTGTTTATCAACTTTACGGAAATGACCGCAACGCGGGGCGGGGAAAGCATTTCTTTTACCCCGATGGAATACCGGCTTTTGAAAGTGCTGACGAAAAATCCGCAGATCGTTTTGACCCGGCAGGTGCTATTGGAAAAGCTGTGGGATATTGACGGAAACTTTGTGGATGAACACGCCCTGACTTCAACCATCAGCCGGGTACGAACAAAAATCGAAACAGAAGGCCGCCAGTACATCAAGACAGTGTACGGCATGGGCTACATGTGGATTGGAGGCTGGAACAAATGAAAACAGTAAAGTTATCAGTAAATAAGGCTTGTGTTGCCATCTGCGCGGTACTTGTTTTGCTTTCGTTGTTTTTACTGTCTGTCGTGTATTATTTGACGCAAAACACATTTGCACTGGTTTGTGTACTGCTCTATGTGGCCAGTGTTATCGGATGTATGGCCATATTTCTGACCTTTATACGCCGTAAACTAACCTTGTTTTCAGATGCCTTGTGCAAGCTGCTTGACGATATGATGTCAGCAGATCAGGCCCCGCCACAGTACACCGAGGAAGAAAACCTGTTTTATAAAATCCAGCACCGCCTTTCCCGTCTCTATGAAGTGCTGCGGGAAAGCAAAAGCAGCATTGCAAAGGAACGGGCCGACTTGCAGGAATTGATTTCGGATATATCCCATCAAGTCAAAACGCCGATTGCAAACCTGAAAATGCTGGATGCCACTTTGTTGGAGCAAAATGTATCGCCGGAAAAGCAGAGAGAATTTCTTCTGGCTATGGACAGCCAGTTAGACAAGCTGGATTTTCTCATGCAGGCAATGATTAAAACGTCACGGCTTGAAGCCGGTGTAATTGCTTTGGAGCCGAAGCCGCAGGCCATCTATGATACTCTCGCTGCGGCGCTGGGCGGTATTCTGCTGAACGCAGAGCAGAAAAAGATTGCGGTCACGGTGGATTGCCCGGAAACGGTAACTGCGGCCCATGATCGGAAATGGACAACCGAAGCCCTGTTCAACGTTCTGGATAATGCGGTGAAGTACACGCCAGAGGGCGGGAAAATCCATGTGGCTGTGGTGTGCTGGGAAATGTATGTGAAGATTGATATTTCTGATACCGGCATTGGTATTCCTGAACAACATCAAGGGACGATTTTCAAGCGGTTCTATCGTGAAAGCAGCGTACATGACGCCCCCGGTATTGGGATTGGTCTGTATCTGGCCCGTGAAATTATCACCCGGCAAGGCGGCTTTATCCGCGTATCTTCGGAACTCGGCACCGGCTCCACGTTCTCTGTGTTCCTGCCTCACTCTTGAAATGTCACAGGATTGTGACATTTCAAGGCGTTTTAAGGGGAAATTCAAGAACCGCCGTGACATTTCTGTGAGGATTGCGTTTTACAATGGAACCATCAAAAAGAAAGGTGGTAGAACTTATGCCTATTTTACAGACAACAGATTTGAAAAAATACTATGGTGCAAAACCGAACATTACAAAGGCGCTGGACGGCGTTTCCCTTTCGGTGGAACACGGGGAATTTGTCGCCATTGTCGGCACATCCGGCAGCGGTAAATCCACGCTGCTGAACATGATCGGCGGTTTGGATGTCCCTACTTCCGGCAAGGTCATTGTGGATGGAAAAGACCTGTCCACCCTGAAAGACGAGCAGCTTACCATTTTCCGCAGACGGAAAATCGGCTTTATCTTTCAGAACTACAATCTTGTCCCCGTCCTCAATGTCTATGAAAACATTGTTCTGCCGGTGGAATTGGACGGCGATCAGGTGGACAAAAACTATATGCAGGAAGTTGTTCGGATGTTGGGCCTGGAAGATAGGCTGAACAATATGCCGAATAATCTCTCCGGCGGCCAGCAGCAGCGCGTGGCGATTGCACGCGCTCTGGTATCGAAACCGGCGATTGTTTTGGCGGACGAGCCGACGGGCAACCTCGACAGCCGGACAAGCAGTGATGTTCTTGGCCTGCTGAAAGTAAGCAGCCAGAAATTTCACCAGACCCTTGTAATGATTACCCATAACAACGAGATCGCCCAGCTTGCAGATCGGATTATCCGTATTGAGGATGGGAAAATTTCTGAATGAGGGGGTGTTGAAAATGAACGATATTTTATTTGGCAACAATAACAGACCCATTATTAAGAAATTGTCCAGGCGGTACTTTAAGGCCAGCAAAAGCAGGAATATCATTGCTATTGTTGCCATTATTCTTACAACCGTCTTGTTCACAACTATCTTCACACTGGGTTCCGGTTTAATTGATACGGTACAAGACCAAAATATCCGAAAGATGGGCGGGGACGGTCAAGCTGTTCTCAACTACATTAGTGACGAAGTTTTTGATGATGTAAAGGGCAACGAATTGATTGACCGGATTGCCTATACAAAGGCGGTTTCTTACCATCTTAACAATCCGGGGCTTGCGAAATGGCGTTCTGATATGTGGTATATGGATGATACCGCATTGGAATTTGCCAGATACGAGCCGACAACAGGACACCGCCCCGAAGCTGAAAATGAGATCATAGCCGACACAAAGACATTAGAGGCATTGGGGGTTCCGGCTGAAATCGGCGCGACAGTCACCCTTGATTATGAAATTAAGGGTAAGGAGTACACAACTGATTTTACACTGTGCGGCTTTTGGGAAACAGACAGCCTAAGTAATATCGGGCGTATTATCGTATCGAAAGCCTTTATAGATAGCCATGCCGACTTACTCACCTATACCTATCCTGTGGACAATGATTATTCTGGCATTGTGACGGCGTATATCATGTTCCGTGGCAGCGGCTCCGTAGAAGAAAAATTGCAGCAGCTCCTTACAGAAACCGGCTACACCTGTGACACGCTTGGAGGACAGCCCACAGACGAAAACTATATTGTCGCCCGTGTCAGTCCCGCTTATCAAAGCAGCCCTATCAGTGAAAATTCCGCCCTGTTTATTGCCGGTATTGTGGGAATACTCGCGATTATGGCAACAGGCTATTTGATTATCTACAATATTTTTCAAATCTCTGTTATTCAAGATATTCAGTCCTACGGGCAGCTTAAAACATTGGGAACCACAAGGCGGCAGATCAAAAAGATTATCAACAAACAGGCCCTGCTTCTGTCTGCGGTAGGTATCCCCATTGGCCTGATTATCGGCTTTTTCATTGGCCGCGCTTTAGTTCCGGCTCTGATGAACGGCACAACTTATACTTCCGACGCTGGCGTTGTGGTGACAGTAAATCCGCTGATATTCATTGGCTCGGCTATCTTTGCTTTTGTTACTGTTTCTATCAGTGTGCGAAAACCGGCTAAGATAGCGGGAGCGATCTCACCGATTGAGGCTATCCGCTACACAGAAAATGACGCAGGCGCATTTCAAACAAAGAAGCGTCTGGCTGTAAAAAAATCAACCAGCGGCGCAAAAATTCATCGGATGGCCTTGGCAAATTTGGGGAGAAATCGAAAACGAACAATCCTTGTAATCGTGTCTATGACATTGAGCTTGGTACTGTTTAACACCGTATTTACTCTATCCAGTGGTTTTGATATTGATAAGTATGTTGAGAAGTTCTTAAACAAGGATTTTATCATTTCTTCCGCGGACTATTTCAACTATAACTTCGCCCGCAGCGAAACATACTTGTCCGAAACCTTTATCAATGCTGTCCAACAACAGGACGCCTACGAGGATGGCGGCAGACTATATTCCAGCAAGGTGACAGAAGAAAGATTTTCCGCTGAAACAGACGCCGTAACAAATTACAACAAGGACGAATATGGAAATCCTCTTATTGATCTGTATGGGGCAGACGATTTTCTTCTAAACTCGATGGATGTAGTCGAGGGCGAAATTGATTGGGACGCTCTTAAAACGGGAAAATACACGCTGTACGCGCTTACAATGGATGACAATGGGAATATAATTGACAATCCATCTATCCATGTTGGAGATACGATCACCTTTCATCACTGGAAGATGAACGGGTTAGCCGGTACACTGGATAACAGCTTTGACCTTACCGTTATGGCAAAAGTTCTTATCAATGAAAATACCGATACAGAACGAAACACGGGCGCGGCACGTTTTTATTTGCCCACAGAACAGTTCAAGCCGCTCTGCCTCAATCTCCTTTTGGTAAGTTTTCCGTTCAATGTTAAGGACGGAATGGACAGCGACATGAGCAGCTTTCTAAGCAACTATGTGGAAAACATTGAGCCGAGCATGGACTATGAATCGAAAGAAACTTACGTTCAGTCCTTTCATAGCATGACATCCCTTATTATTACAATCGGCGGTGCTTTAAGCGTTATTATCGGTCTGATCGGCATAGTAAATTTCATCAATTCGGTATTGACAAGCATTATTACGCGGCAAAAAGAATTTGCTATGCTGCAAAGTATTGGCATGACAGGCAGACAGCTCAAGCGGATGTTGTCCTATGAGGGGTTGTATTATGCTGTGGGAACAATTATAGCCTCGTTGATCGTTGGGGTGCTGTTCTCCCTCGTTATTGTGCAGGCGGTAGCAAGCAGCTTTTGGTTCTTCACCTATCACTTTGTAATTTGGCCGATGTTGATTGTTTATCCGTTCCTTATTTGTTTAACGGTGATTATCCCCACAATTCTTTATCGACAGTTTGCCAAAAGCAGCATTATTGAAAGGCTCCATCAAAACTGAACCTGCACTCTACGCATTTAGGCTGGTAAAATCCCCGCCATTTCAAGGCTTTTTCCGCATGGCCTGCGGGGAGGCTTTGATGCCGCCCCGCAGCCAGCGGTCAGGCCGGCATCTTTGCAACGACCAGCTCCGTGGGCTGGGTGTAGGGGGCATATCGACGAGCAGGCAGCCACAGTCCTGACACACCAGTTTTCGGTAGAAATGCTGAGCCGCCTCATTGGCCCGGGTGGAGATTGGTGCCACGCCGTAGCTTTGCCAGCTCGTGCCCGGCCTTCCAGCACCTGAGTTCACTCGGCTCCAGGACTGGTCCAATTTCCGGTGGAAGACCACCCTCTGGCGGGCTATGGCCTCCATAAGCAGTGAGAAAGGCATCGGCCATATCGACAGCCATCACTGCTCAGATACAAATCTCTGCTGATGCTGTTTTGTGTATTTTCCGGACGCCATATTTTGAAGGAGAAAATTTTTGGCCGGGTGAAGTTATTGGAGGGAGTGATAGTATAGGGAAGCTGTTCATATTATCGGTTGCAGAAGATGATGATGAAACCGTGGAGAAGATTATGGCGCTCATAGAGTCAACAGAGTTGGTCAAATATGCAGATGTTCCCTCCGCACTCCTGTGCTACAAGGGCTTGCGCATCGACATCATGTGCCGTCAAGTATTTTGGCAGGAAAAATCTATCGAACTAACTCCCATGGAGTTCGATGTATTTCAGTTGCTTGCTCGACATCCTAGACGGGTGTTTTCCCAAAGGGAGATCTATGAGTTTGTCGCCCCGGATTCCTTTGAAAGCAGTTGGACGGGAATCACCAGTATCGTTTACAAATTGCGCCATAAACTAAACGCTGACTTCATCCAAACCGTGTATGGAAAAGGATACAGATTTGTGCCGCCGTGACATCATCGTAAAATGTTTAAATGGGGATCTTTAAGCCAGAGGCTCCCTGTTTGAATCCACGGGAAAGGCCCCGAGATCGAAAAAAGGTCTCGGAGCCTTTCTCATAAACTCAAATCCGGAACAGTTTGATCGCCCGAATCAGCGTGATGCACTGCTCCTGATACAGATCCTCGTCCAGCCGGTCATCAATCACGGAGTATTTAAGCAGCAAAGGCTGATACATATTCAAAATATCAGCGATTGACTTAGGATCACCCTGCTTTGCCTGAAGCAGCAGTTGTTCAAAAATCATTTCGTCCACCTCCCTCGATGCTTTTTCTAAGTTTTCGGATGGCTCGGTAGTAGACTGCGGCGGCACCTTTATAGGTCAACCCCAATCTTGCACCGATCACCTCAAAAGGGCAGTTGTCTAAAACATGCGACAGGAATACATATCGCTCTCGCTCATTCAGCCGCTTGAGCGCGTAAAAGAGCGCACTACTTTCGATCATGTCCCATAGGGGAAGATGCTTTGCAACTTCCTGCTCTAAAGTCTGGCCCGTAGTATAGATCGTATCTGTCGGTATTTCACGGTCACTGTACTGGTTGCGCGCGTTCAGGTAGTCGCGCCGTGTATGTTTTACTGCCTGGATTAAGTAACCTGTAAATCTGATTTGTAGTTCTTCTTCTATTTGTCCATTATTTCGATACCACATGGTCTTGTCCTCCAAATTGTTCAAGAAATTTCAGAAGATCTTGAACTTTTGGAGGTGACCGGCACCGTGTTAATGGGCGTCTTTGCTTTCTATATAAAGCAACACAGCCGGCTACACACCTCGAAGGTGAGCAGTCGGCTGCGTGATGCACATAAAGAAGTCCGTCACGACTTCCGACGCCCGCAGGAGGAGGTTTATCGCTTGTCTTGCGATGTTCCCGCCCCATCCTCCGAGAAGGGCGGCGAAAGAACCATTTTCGATAGTAAACTGTGTGTCGAAATGTAAGCAGATGGGCGACGAACCTTTTTATGTGCATGGTTTTCAAACTCTCCATGCGCATCTGGCTCCTTGCCATCTGAACCGCACTTTGCACACGAACCTGCTGTGCCCATCAATGTGAGCGGCAGGTATGCCAATGATCCAGTTCAGTAATTCGATTTTTGTAGTTTTTTGTCGGAAGATAAATTAAAAGGCGGCCCCATCCATTCAGGAATAAGGCCGCCTAAAGTAACTTGAAGTTTCCTCTGCTATTTCGGTTTTTAGTTTTCATACACATTCCTCCCTTTCACTCGAATACAGTCTGTGCAGATCAGAGATTTATTTTTATTGTAGTAGGCAAATCTGACCAAATTCTGATTCAATTATCACTGTTTCCATCTTAATTCCAGTTTTTTGACTCATGAAGAAAGTGCGATCCCCATTGATAGACAACGGTATATGTTCCTGTTTGGCGATATGTACTGCAAACGAGACTGGTACTTTCCTTATTTTGTTGAATGGCGGCTCCCTCCATAAGCCGCCGATCTCGCCAGCGTCAGGGCGTCGTCAGTTTGAGGGGAAAAAGAACGGCGGCTTTGTTTTTCTCAAAACCGCCACTGGAGGATGATGTAAAATTGACGCACGAAAGCAACCTGCCCGGCAACGGTTTTTTTCTTTCCCCGTCAGGCGGGGCAGGCTGTTATCGTGTATGGAGATAAAAAGAAGCCGATAACCACAAGAAGAACAACCTTGTGAGTTATCGGCTCTGCGTCTGTGCGTCTGGCTCTTTGATAACGGTTATATTTAGTTGACGGACTGCGATCAGTGTTTCATGCTTACATTTCGGACAGTACAGCGGGAAGTTTTCAAGTATAGTATCCTCTCGAAGTTTTATTCGTGTTTTATTTCCACATACAGGGCATAACGCCCATTTTGTATTTTTACTCAAGGGAAGTGCCTCCATCAACATCTTGCGAAGCGGATGTTATAAATCTAATCCTATCTTTGCTTGTAGGAATACTATTTGTTACTGTCTGCCATTTGTTATCTTGGTATATCTCATATTTTTCAAAAGCACAGGGCAAGCCATTTGCAGTAGCTATGTCACAACTGTCCATAAGCTGAAAATGTAAGTGTGGCGCAAAAGAGTTTCCAGAATGTCCTACTCGCCCAATGAAATCTCCTTTTTTAATTTCTTGCCCGACACTTACCTGAATGGAACCTGTTTGTAGGTGGCAAAGTGCTGCGTAAATATTTTCCTTATACTCTATGATAATATAATTACCCGCAACTGATTGAACATTGTCTTTTTCCGGGTCAAAGTAATGGGCATTTTTATAGGCACTTGATAAGTCAGACAAAAGGTTTGTTCGGGGTCTTTCTTCGTAGCCATCTTCTGCAACAACAACGACACCATCACAAGGCGCAAAAACTTTTTGTCCCCAGCAATAATAGTCATTGAGCGAAACTCCTGAAAATAGATATTGCAAAAAACTAACACGGTATGCAGGATAGCCTATGCTATTCCAATCAACCTGAATAAAGTCATAAGCATACCTTGTGCCTAATTGATTTGTCCCATGACTTGGAATTTTGCTTCCGGGTGTATTTGGGGAGTTCCATTCTCCCCGTAATGGAAATTCTACAATAATTGGGTTATTCATTTCGCAG
>OEQY01000062.1_pt1 | contig 36469 bp, 35 predicted proteins | sample 1539871 | NCBI WGS metagenome assembly OEQY01 (sample SAMEA3891877, study PRJEB23780) | metagenome | biome: terrestrial biome; feature: animal house; material: Caecal content | place: Italy | collected 2015-05-05 | reverse complement strand
GTGCAGAGAATGTGGAAAATATCCTGTAAAAAAGAATAATAAAACAGGTAAATAGCATTTATATTGTCAAAAATGTTTTAGGGAAAAACAAAAAAGAAAAAAGGGTAAGGAATTATAGTATGGAAAATAAAAAGGAAAATCCATATAGTTATCATACATTTTTCTTTCCATTTATCTGGGAAGGAGAGGATGAAAAACCAAAAGAAAAGGATGAAATTGTAAAAATTTTAAACAAAAATGTTTGGATAGAAGAAGAAAAATTATTTGAAACACAGGCATATAGCCAAGAGATAAAATATTTGTATCAAACAATGCAATATTATCATTTACCTGTGAGAAATGCAATATTTAAAGGTGAAAATGAAGTAGTTCACACTTATCGTTTCCTTCCTAACATAGTCAGTAATAAGGCTTCTTACTGCATTTATAAAGGAAATAAGGAAGAACCGAGTTATGAATTATTGTTGAATAATATACGACTGAAAATTTATAATACAGGAGTAGGAATCTTGATTTTTGAATGTGAAAATATAAAGGAAAATCAAAGAAATATAAAGGCAGTAAAAGATATTAATGAATATGGAAGAAGAATTACGACACCATTTTTACCTTCTAGTAAGGAAGGGTTTCAATTATGTGCAGATAAAATTGAAATAAAAATAGCAGGATTATCTTACTACGAGTGTGGGTTTGAATCGGATTCTATTGAAACAGATTTTACGAAAGTATTTTCTTATAAAGAGAAATATAAAAGTAAGTCAGAAATACCGTTTACATATATTGCTGATTTTATTTTAAAATTATTATCTGGTGGAGAAAAGGCGAAGGTACAATTTGTATCAGATAAAGAAAAATTGAATAAAAAATGTTGGCTTATTTATCCAGCATTAGATGATAGAATGTATGTTGCCTGTATTGTACAAGATAATAATTATGCTGAGAAAGTTAAAAAAGCAAAATTAAAAAAAAATAAAGAAATAACGAAAACAGAAGATAAAAAATTAAAAAAATATATGCGTAGTTTATATGAATTGGCATATATTGATAGAGAAAATAAAATCTCCTGTCCAACATATCGTATGATGGTTGAATTATTGAATGAACAGATTTATGATAGATGGTTAGAGTATGGAACCTGTTATATTGTAACTCACCATTCTTTTGTATGTATTACAGAGAATAGTGAAAGTGTTAAAGCTACTGTGATTATCCCATTTCTTATTTTGTATACAGAAATGGTACTGTTATGTTTAGCACAAAGAAGTTCAATTATTCTGTTTCAAAAAAGGGCTGCTTTATTTACAAAAGATATGGCAGGACATAAGAGAAAATTAAAGGGAAAGAATAGAACAAGATTAATAGACTTACAGGAAAGTTATATTGCTTTTCAAAATCAACTTATGTTCTTCGAAGTAACATCACAAGAACAGGGAATAGAATTATATGATATGATATGTAATAGCCTTTATATAGAAAAAGAAAGAGAGAGATTAGAAAACCAAATTAATATTGCCTATGAAGCGATTAACGTATATCAAGGCGAAAATTTGAATATAGGAGGATTAATATTAAGTCTTCTTGCTTTAAGTATGTCAGTGTTTAGTTGTTGTAATGATATACGTAATTTTGAAAAAAATGAAATATTCATGATTCCAATGACAGTGGTGATATTAATAGTATTAGCAATTATAATAATAATATGGAATTGGAAGATAAAAAGTAGGTAATATAAATGAAAGATAGAAGTTTAGAAAAGTTAAAAAGATATAATAAGATGTTTTTTGTAGATGCAGAAACAGATGGATTATATGGGGATTTTATTAGTATTGCTGCTATAGTTGTTGATGATACAGGTAGAGAAATTGATGTATTTTATAAAGCTGCAAAAAATATTTGCGAAAGGGAAAATCATATTGACTGGGTAAAAGAAAATGTTCTTCCATATTTGGGAGCCTGTCAATGGGTGGCTAGTGAAGATGAATTAATAAGTTCCTTTTGGGAGTTTTGGATGAAGTATAAACAAGAGTCTCTTTGTATTGCTGATGTTCCCTATCCTGTGGAGTTTAGATTGTTTCAAAGATGTGTAGAACAGGATATACAGATACGTAGTAAAGATGCTCCATATCCTTTTTTAGATATTAGTAGTATGCTGTATGTTAAAGGTATCGATCCTAATGTAGAAAGAAGAAAACTGATTGATAAAAATACAGGGATATTACATAATGCTTTAGATGATGTTAGGATGAATATAAATATATGGAAAAAAATAAGAGGTGATGGTACTTTTATAATCTGAAAATTTTATGCTAGCGTGAGAGGTCACCAGCATGGAAAGGATGAGATTTAGTGTGTATCAAGCGGTATTTACGAAATTGTTTCTGACCATTCAATTAGAAAAAAGTGGAAGATTGCCAAAACAGAAGGCTTCTGCTATTAGAGGTGGGATGGGACAGATATTGTTGCAACAATATTGTTTGAAAGAAAAAGCGGTTTGTTCAAAGTGTATTATGGAAGGAAGATGTATTGTAAGAAATATCTTGTATGCTAAATATAAGAAAAAGCCAGAGTTTGTTACGGATACAGAAAGTATGGGATTTACGTTGGCTTGTTTAAATCAAAAAGAAGACGTTCAACAAGGGGAAACAATAACCTTTACAATAACATTATTTGGAGAAACAATTGCATTTTTGTCACCAATTATTAATGCTATTCATGGATTAGGTCAGGTTGGTCTTGGCAAAGAGCATATTTCATTTCATATAATAAAAATTCAAAATCGAAATTATGAACAAATACTAAAAGAAACAGGTCTTTTAAAATCTCGAATTCTCATTGAAACGCTAGAAGATTATATCAAACAGAGAATGAAAGAAGCAATGAAAGGAAAACTTAAATTATTATCTGCATGTAGCATTAAGTATATGGGAAGTATATTAGACGATTTTGACCAGCAAGCATTTGCTGAGGCAGTTGCAAGAAGAGTTTATATGCTTAATCTTTTTGAGGGAATAGAAATAGAAAAACCTGAGATTGATATGAGTCCATGTATGGTAACAAAACAAAAAACGAAAGTAGTATTTGTACCAAGATATTCTACTGTAAAAAACGAAAAGATGTATCTGAAAGGAATTTGCGGAGAAGTGCAACTAAAAGGGCTTACGCCAGAGATACAGCAGCTTCTCATAGCAGGGGAGATAACACAAGTAGGAAAAAATTCTCGTTTTGGATTTGGGGTATATGAAATGGTATAGAGTATAATTATTACAGTAAAAATTGCAATAGGGTTTAAAAGTACATAAGAAAGACAACGTTGCGTTTTGAAATGTCTGTTGCAAATTATGGTTGTACCATTGAAGAGAATTTAGTATAATAAAAAAGAAGAATTTCTAACTGGAATTAGATGTTATATTTAATATAACTAAATGATATAATCATCTCGTTTAAAAAACCCAGAAAAAATACAAAAAATGCCTGTATTCAGAATATTCTGGCAAATACCTGCGAAAACAGGTTCTAAACCCCTTATAAATAAAGGCTTTTAGAAAGAAAGGGTAAAAATAAAAAAAGCCCGTAAAGGGCATTGACACACCATCTTCATTATGTCATTGTCGCCGCCGAGTTTGGTAAAAATAAAAAAAGCCCGTAAAGGGCATTGACACATTCGATTTCCTTAACTCTTACATAAGACTCATCAGAAGTAAAAATAAAAAAAGCCCGTAAAGGGCATTGACACAATACCTCCGTTTGCAGGCTTAGCAAAAAATTGCTTAGTAAAAATAAAAAAAGCCCGTAAAGGGTATATCGTTTTAAACTAATTGGTTTTGGTTATATGAGGAGGATTAATTGTGAAGGAAAAGAATATGGAATATCAACAAATGAATGCGAAGGTGATTGACCAATGGGTTGAGGAGGGATGGGAATGGGGAATTCCGATTTCTCATGAAGTATTTGAGAAAGCAAAGAGAGGGGATTGGGATGTTTTGCTGACGCCAACGAAGAAAGTTCCACATGAATGGTTTGGAGATTTGCAAGGTAAGAAGGTACTAGGATTGGCAAGTGGTGGCGGTCAGCAAATTCCAATTTTTGCTGCGTTGGGTGCAGAATGTACAGTTTTAGATTATTCGGATAAGCAGTTGGAAAGTGAAGCAATGGTTGCGAGAAGGGAAGGGTATCATGTTGAAATAATAAAAGCGGATATGTCAAAACCGCTGCCTTTTGAAGATGGGAAGTTTGATCTGATTTTCCATCCAGTTTCCAATTGCTATATTGAAGAAGTTAAACCGTTGTTTAAAGAATGTTATCGAGTTTTGAAACGAGGCGGTATTTTACTTTCTGGATTGGATAACGGATTGAATTATATTTTGGATGATACCGAAAGTCAGGTGGTAAATAAATTGCCGTTTAATCCATTGTTAAATCCAGATCAAATGCAGCAGCTTCAGATCCAGAAGGATGGAATCCAATTTTCTCACACATTGGAAGAACAAATTGGAGGACAGTTGGAGGCTGGATTTCTTTTGCGAGACTTATACGAGGATACGAATGGTGTTGGAAAATTACATGAATATGGAATTCCTTCTTTTTTGGCAACGAAGTCAGAAAAATGCTTTTAATTGAGGATGAGTTAGATGATAAAATTTAGAAAGTTACGAATAGATGAAGTAGAAGCGTTTTGGAATATGCTGAATCAGTTAGATAAAGAAACGCAGTTTATGTTATACGAGCCTGGAGAACGGGAAAAAAGAGGGAAAACGACGGAAGGCTTAAAGCGGATGATTGAGAGTTCTATTGATGGAACCGATTTTTTATTGATTGCAGAAGCAGATCAGGAAATTGTTGGATATATTATGGCGGAAAGAGGCAGGTTAAATCGAGTTTCTCATAGAGCATATGTTGTGGTAGGAATACGGGAAGGCTATCGAGGAAGAAGAATTGGTACTGAATTTTTTAACCAGTTAGAGCAATGGGCAAAAGAACAACAACTAGTAAGGTTGGAGTTAACGGTGATGTGTTCCAATACTTCAGCAAAACGGTTATATGAGAAAAATGGTTTTGTTGTGGAGGGGATCAAGAAAAAATCTATGTTTGTGAATGGATCTTATGTAGATGAGTATTATATGGCAAAGATTTTGGAGACTGTGAGGTGAGAATTTGAAAACAGAAGAATCATCGGTTCCAATTCGAGTTGGTATTATTTCAGATACGCACGGAGTACTAAGGGAAGATGTGAAGGAAGTGTTAAGGACATGTTCTCATATTATTCATGCGGGGGATATGGATCGATCCTTTATTGTAAGTGAGTTGACACCGATTGGAAAACTTTATGCGGTTCGTGGCAATTGTGATGGGGAGTGGGCATCGAGTTATTTGGATACCTATCCGTTTTCAATTGGGGGAGTGAAGTTTTTCTTAATTCATAATAGGAAGAAAGTTCCGTATCCACGTCCAAAGGTAGATGTGATTGTATTTGGACATTCCCATAAATATTTCTATGAGGAAAAAGATGGAATTCTTTGGCTGAATCCTGGTAGTTGCGGAAGACGAAGATTTTATGGGGATTTGACTATGGCAGTTATGACCATTCAAAATGGAAGTTATGAAGTCGAAAAGATAACGTTGGATTCCGAAGAAGAAAATTCTCGGAAGTTATCAAAAGAAAATCAATTATCCATTGCCATGATTCAAAAAATTTTAGTTTCTATGCAAAAAGGAAAACAAATAAATCAGATTTCAGAAGAATTATCACTGCGAGCAGAGGTAGTGGAAAACGTTTGTCGAATTGCAGTTACTCATCCTGGGGTAAGTGCAGAAGGTATTTATAATAAAATGGAAGTAAACCGAATCAATGAATAACAATCACGGAAGGAGTATTGGATATCCAAAAGTAGGGAATGCAGCAGATTATCGTTTTGCTTGATAATCTGTAATACATTCCCTGACTTTTTATAGAAAAGAGATTTTATATGGCTTTTTGGTTATTGTTTTTGTAAATGGAATTGGAATGCAGTGTATTCTGGAACCTCTCGATTAATTGGGATTCCTGCATTCATTAATGCGGAGCCAGAATAAACTTCCTTGCTGTCGTTGATTGTATACATTGCGTTTGGTTCTAACCCCTTGGCATGGATGTATTCTTGTGGTCCATTGCAAGTAAGGTTTGTAACGACAACACTTAATAAGGATTCACTTTTATCTTTTGTTACATGCTGCCATGCAGTCATGTTTCCAATTTCAAATGGATTGGTTAGACGGTAATAATCACCATCGAAGATAATGTGATAATATTTTCGGAATAAGTCGCTTTGTTCTTTACAAAGTTTTTGGTCTTCTTCAGAAAGATGAGTTGCATCAAGTTCATATCCAAACGTTCCGCACATTGCAACGACTGCCTTTGTTTTAAGAGGTACGAGGCGTCCGCTGTCTGAAATATGTGCTCCCATGCTGGAGATTGGATAAACAAATGAAGTACCATAATGAAGTTTTAAGCGGTCGATTGGATGATTGTTGTCACTGACCCAATATTGTGGATAGTAATGCAGCATTGCCGCATCATAACGTCCGCCTCCGCCGCTGCATCCTTCAAATAAAATATCTGGATGAGTTTTAATGATGGCGTCCATAACACGGTATAATCCGAGAATATAACGGTGGTATACTTCTCCTTGTTTATCCGCTGGCAAGTTATTGGACCAAATATCGGCAAGAGAACGATTAATATCCCATTTTACATAGAAGATATTGGCATCGTCTAAAATAGCATTTACTTTTTCAATTAAATAGTCTTGTACATCTTTCCGAGACATATCTAAAGCCATTTGGTTACGGCTGCGGACAGCATGGCGCCCTGGAATTTGCATTGCCCATTCTGGATGAGCACGGTATAAATCGCTGTCTTCGGAAACCATTTCTGGTTCAAACCAGATTCCAAATTTCATACCAAGATCATTGATCTGTTCAACTAATTTATGGAGTCCGCATTTGATTTTCTTTTCATTTACGACCCAATCGCCGAGTCCGCTGTTATCATCATCTCGTTTTCCAAACCATCCATCGTCCATTACGAGTAAGTCTACGCCCATTTTTTTTGCAGCTTTTGCAATATTTACTAATTTTACATCATCAAAGTCCATAAATGCAGCTTCCCAGCTATTGATAAGAACTGGACGCTGGACATCTTTTACAAACTTACTCTTGCATAAATTAGAACGATAGAAGTCATGATATAAATGAGACAATCCTGTAAAACCATGTTCGGTAAATGCCATTACTACTTCTGGTCCTTCAAATACTTCCTGTGGCTTTATCTCATACACGAACTGCTTTGGATGAATTCCCATAACAAGACGAAGCTGATCGTATTGATCCAGTTCTACTTCGGTAAGGAAATTACCACTGTACATCAAAGAAAATCCGTAACAGTTTCCGTAATCTTCTGTCGTATTTCTATCACATAAAATAACAAAAGGATTTTGCTGGTGGCTGGAAGAACCACGTACACTACCAATTGTATGGATGTGATGAGTCATTTTCTGGCGTTCTACTTGGCGTTCCTGACCGTAACGTCCTGGCAGACTTACTAAATCAAAATTAGCTCCATTTAAGAAATCGAGGCAGACGGACATAATTTTCTTTAAGTGAATGGACTTCTCACCTAAGTTTTTTACTTTCACTGCACGTGTAATGATGTCTGCTTCTTCAAATACACTGTAAAGTAATAGAATTTGAACGTTACTGATCGGGTCCAATAACGTAACTTCCAGTGTATCTACAGTGTCTCCATCGTTGGCAAACACGCAAGGAAGGGTATCAAGTTGATATTTTCCCTTTGTGATTTTAAAATCCACTGCTTTTCCATTATAAGAATAACTGCCGTCTCCGTTGACTACTTCAATACTAGTAGTGCGAAAATCACCTTGCTGCTGTGTACTGAATTCTTGTGGCTGTGCATCTAAAGAAAAGGTTCGTGCATTTCTGGATTCGTAAGGATTCCCTGAAAATCCTCTGTCGTACTGCATAATCTGATATCCCATATCAGCATCACGAATCGTTGGACCATAGTAAAGATGCAGCAAATAGTCAAGATTTCCGATCTTCATCTGGTAAGAAGTGTGTTTTGTATGTAACGTAATCGATTTGGTTGTTTGGTTAAACTTAATTGACATATTTAGCTGATTCCTTCCTGATTTGTTATATTTTATTTATTATACCACAATTTATCAGAAATAGATTGGTTATAATGAGACGAAAAACAGAGTAAATGTAAACTGATCGATAGGAGAAAAATAATTGAAACAAAGGGAAAACCTTGACAAAGATTTGAGGTATCGCTATGCTGGTTAATAAGAACGATGAGAAAATAGGATGGATAGGGGAAGCGGTTATGGATATTCGACAAGCAATGCAGCGAGTAAAAGTATTGGCAAATGTACAAAAATCCACGGAATTGGTGCTAAGATCAAATCTTCAGTTGCATACATATAAGAAAAATGCAAGTATTTTCCAGGAGCAGTCTCCAATTAGCTATTTTTATTTTGTTGTGACTGGAGTAGTATATTTATGTAAATTAAATCATCATAATGAAAACCGAGTTATTTTTTTATGCACAGATGGAGAAATGTTAAACGAAACAATTGTGGATGGACAGCCTTCTTCTATTTCTGCAATTGCATTGACGCAAACGCAGATGCTTCGGATTTCTGTGAAAACGATGAAATACCTTATGGGACAAGATGCTGTTTTAGCACAGGCAGTTATGGAATCGATGGCGTCCAAAATTCGGAGACTTTATCATCAGATGAAAAATACAAGCAGTTCCGTGCGTTTGGAACAGCAGATTGCAGCGAAGTTATGGAAATTGGCAAGAGATTATGGTATACCAACGAAAGAAGGGATAAAAATTCCATTTGATCTGTCCATTACATTCTTTGCAGATATGGTAGGTTCCAAACGAGAAACGGTTTCACGAAATATGAAACGTCTCGTCGATCAAGGTCTGATTAGAATAGAAGGAAAAACTTTTTATATTATGGATCAGCAGGAATTGTTAAAGTTTTTCCATAAAAAATAAAAATTCACAGTTATAGTATAGGAATTCTACTGAGTGAAGCTAAGGGATATTGCGGAAAAAATGGTAAATTTAAATAAAAAATGAAATAAATTTTGGAGAGAATTCTGTGATGAATATCACAGAATTTTTTTTGGATCATTGATAAAATATTACCAACAATAATTAGATTTTACTGTCTAAGAAAGGAGTTTTTATGGGACACCAGTTATCAAGAGCAGAGGCAGATAGGATGTTTTCTGAATGGGTGAAACAATATGAAGTTGTTGCGCCAAAATTGATGGAAGGGGAGGGATGTTTTTCCGATACTGATATCATTCGATATGGAAAAGTTACTTCATTGGATGAGATTGTGTGGGATAAGAAATCCGATTATTCTTTCAAAGAAGCATTGCTTCCAATTAATGAAACATTGTTTTATTTTACGGAAGATCAAACAACCGTTCCAAAGGGAGTGGAAAAAGATATTTTAATCTTTTTGCGTTCCTGTGATTTGCATGCAGTAAAACGCTTGGATGAAATTTATTTAAGAAATGGATTTGAAGACTTTTACTATGCCAGAACTAGAGAAAAAGCGAAATTTATTTTAATGGGTTGTGAAACGACTTGTGATTCGGGATTTTGTGTCAGTATGGGAACAAACCAGACGAATCAGTATGATGCTTATTTGAAGTTAAGTGGAGATACGGTATATGTGGACATTAAATGCAAAGAATTAGAGATGTTTGTAAACGAAAAGGAAGTTACCGAAGTAATTCCTGATTTTGTAACAGAAAATAAAGAGAAGGTAGTACTGCCAAGAAAATTATCAAATCAAAGTTTTACAAAGGAAATCTGGCAGGAATATGGAGAGCGTTGTATTGGCTGTGGACGCTGTAACTTTGTCTGTCCGACTTGTACCTGTTTTACGATGCAGGATATTTTTTATAAGGATAATCCAAAGGTAGGAGAACGCAGAAGAGTCTGGGCTTCTTGTCAGGTAGATGGGTATACTGAGATGGCAGGAGGACATGGTTTTAGACAAAAACAGAGCGATCGAATGCGTTTTAAGGTAATGCATAAGATTTATGATTTTGAAAAAAGGTTTGGGTATCCAATGTGCGTTGGCTGTGGACGTTGTGATGATGTTTGTCCAGAGTATATTTCTTATTCAAACTGTGTGAATCGTTTGGCGAAGGAGGAGAATGAAGAATGAAAAATGAATATATTCCTCAGTTATCAACAATCCGAGAAGTAATCAAACATACGGATTTAGAGTATACGTTTCGTATGGAATTTTGTGGAGATGTAAAGCCAGGGCAATTTTTTGAAGTATCGATTCCAAAGTATGGAGAAGCACCGATTTCTGTAAGTGGAATCGGAAAGGATACGATTGATTTTACGATTCGTCGAGTTGGAAAGGTCACAAATGAAATTTTTGAAAATTATGTGGGCGATCAATTTTTTATCCGAGGTCCTTACGGAAACGGCTTTGACATAGAAAATTATAAGGGAAAAGAATTAGTCGTAATTGCAGGAGGTACAGGACTTTCTCCTGTTCGTGGTGTGGTAGATTATTTTGCTCATCATCGAGATGAGGTGGAAACTATGACGCTGATTGCAGGATTCAAGTCTCCAAAAGATGTATTATTTAAAGAAGACTTTGCGGTTTGGAAGAATCGAATGCAAGTGATTCAGACTGTTGACACTGCTCCAGAAGGATACGAAGGACCAGTTGGAATGGTAACAAAGTATATTCCAGATCTTAAATTCAAAGATATAAAAAACACATCGTTTATCTGTGTTGGACCGCCAATTATGATTAAGTTTACTGTTATGGAAATTTTGAAACTTGGGGTAGCAGAGGAAAATATTTGGGTATCCAATGAAAGAAAGATGTGCTGTGGACTTGGAAAATGTGGGCATTGTAAAATTGGAGATACTTATATTTGTCTGGACGGACCAGTTTTTAACTACGTGGATGGAAAAGAATTAATAGATTAGGAGGCGCATAATGGGACTGGATATTAATACAAAGAAATTAAAGAAAAATGCATTTCGTGTATCGAAGGTTCGAGGGATTGGAGCATCCAGAATTCGTGTACCTGGCGGATATTTAAATGCAGAAGTGCTTGGAATGGTGCAAGAAATCGCACAAACTTATGGAAATGGATATGTACATTTAACAACGAGACAGGGATTTGAAATTGAAGGAATCCGTTATGAGGATATGGATGAGATTAATAAAAAACTTCAGCCAATTATTGAGTTATTAGAGATTAATCAAACCGATCCAAATACTGGATATCCAGCTTCTGGTACAAGAAATATTAGTGCGTGCATCGGGAATAATGTCTGTCCATTTGCAAATTATAATACGGCAGAGTTGGCAAAGAAAATTGAGAAAGCGGTGTTTCCAAATGATTTACATTTTAAAATTGCATGTACGGGCTGTTCCAATGACTGTGCGAAAGCCAGAATGCATGATTTTGGAATTATCGGTATGACAATGCCGCAGTATGATCCAACACGCTGTGTCAACTGCCAAGCCTGTGTAAAGGGCTGTCAAAAATTATCGGTTAATGCATTACGTGTGGAAAATTATAAGATTGTTCGAGATGAAGAAAAATGTATTGGATGTGGGGTTTGTATTACAAAATGTCCAACAAGAGCCTTGACAAGAAGTAAGAAGAAATATTATAAACTTGCGATTATGGGAAGAACGGGAAAGAAAAATCCACGTCTTGGACAGGATTTCTTAGTTTGGGCAGATGCAGAAAATATTATTAAAATTATTTTAAATACTTATAAGTTTGTAGAGAAATATATTTCACCAGATGCACCAGCTAGAAAAGAACATATTGGATATATTATTGACCGAGTAGGGTTTGAAGAGTATAAGAAATGGGCATTGGATGGTGTAGAGTTAATGCCAGAAACGATTATGAAAGAATGTATCTATTGGGACGGAATTCATTTCGATCGATAGAGGAGAGGCGGATGTTTTATGAAGAAAGTACAATCAACTTGTAATTATTGTGCCATTGACTGTAATCTGGATTTTTATGTGGAAAATAATCGAGTTGTTAAAACGGTGCCAACGAAGGGGTATCCAGTAAATGATGGTTTTTGTTGTATTAAAGGATTGTCTTTGGATAAGCAACAGACGACTGTAAAACCAAATAGTTTGCCAAAAATTCGCCAGGCAGATGGAAGTTTTCAAGAGGTTGATTGGGAAACTGGATTTCAGTATGTAGCAGATAAATTAAAGGAATTACAAGCCAAGTATGGGACAGAAAGCATTGCAGGAATTAGTACAGGACAGTTGACGTTAGAAGAATTTGCTATTTTTGGCCATGTAATGAGAAATTATTTAAAAGCAAATGTGGACGGAAATACACGGCTTTGTATGGCAACAGCAGTTGTGGCTCATAAACAGAGCTATGGATTTGATGCACCAGGATTTACGTTGAAAGATTTAGAATTATCAGATACGATTATTTTCATCGGAGCAAATCCAGTTGTGGCACATCCAATTTTATGGGGAAGAGTAAGACAGAACAAAGTGCCAAATCATAAAATTATTGTAATTGATCCAAGAGAATCGGAAACTGCTATGAATGCAGATTATTGGTATGGGTTAAAATGGAGAAGTGATTTATTATTGTTATATACGATTGCAAATCAGTTAATTGAAAAAGATTATTTGGATCATAAGTTTATTAAAGAACATACCGAAAAATTTGAAGAGTTTAAACAATTTGTAAAAGACTATACACTGGAACGAGCTGTAAGTGGCACAGGACTTTCCGAAGAACAAATTTTAGAATTAGTAGAATTAATTCATAATGGAAAACGGGTTTCTTTTTGGTGGACGATGGGAGTGAATCAAGGGTATGAAGCAGTGCGTACAGCACAGGCCATTATAAATTTAGCATTAATGACAGGAAATATCGGAAAACCAGGGACAGGAGCCAATTCTATTACGGGTCAGTGTAACGCTATGGGGTCGAGATGCTTTAGCAATACGACGGTACTGTTTGGCGGTGGAGATTTTACAAATAATGTGAGAAGAAAGCGAGTTGCTGAGGTACTTGGAGTCAATGAAAGTATGCTTGCAGAAAAGCCAACGAAAACTTATAATCAGATTATTGAAGGAATTAATGCAGGAGAAATCAAAGGACTTTGGATTTTATGTACGAATCCAAGACATAGCTGGACAAATAATGAGACGTTTGCCTCAGCAGCAAAGAAACTAGAACTCTTTGTTGTTCAAGATATTTATGATACGATTGAAAGCGCAGAAGATTGTACTGTCTTTTTTCCAGTGGTGCCAGGTTTGAAAAAAGAAGGCACTTATATTAATCTGGAGCGTCGTCTTTCTGCAATGCGTCCAGTATTAAAACGAGGAGAAAATGAAATTTCAGATTATGAGGCAGTTCTGGGCGTTGGGAAAGCTTTGGGTATGGGAGATACGTTAAAAGGCTGGGAGACTCCAAAGGATTGCTTTAATTTAATGAAAGAATGTTCCAGAAACATGCCTTGTGATTTCACGGGCGTAACTTGGGAAGGACTAGAAGGTTCTCATGGAATTCAGTGGCCGTATCCAGAGGGAAAAGAAGCAGAAAATAAAGAAGAACAGAGACGGCTTTATGAGGATGGTCAGTTTTTTACTCCTTCAAAAAAAGCTCAGTTTATTTTTGAGGATGTTCGTGAAAATCCATTGCCAACGACAGAACAATTTCCATATGTACTAAATACAGGACGTGGAAGTGTTGGGCAGTGGCATACACAGAGCCGTACAAAAGAAGTGAAGTTTGTGGAAGATGTATCAGTCAAAAAAGCATATTTGTATATGAATACAAAATTGGCAGAGGAAAATAACATAAAAGAAATGGATGAAATTCGTGTATATTCGATCAATGGACAAAATGCGGTATTTGCGGTTAAAGTAACCAATCATGTACAGTATCAAGAATTATATGCACCAATTCATTACATGGAATGTAATAAACTAACGCCGTCGATCTATGATTCTTATTCCAAAGAACCATCTTATAAAGCAACACCAGTACGATTTGAAAAAGAATAGGAGGGGCTTATGTATCGAATTAAAATTGACCGTAGCCGCTGTATTGGTTGTCTGACTTGTGTAACTGCATGTGTGGTAAGCCATCAGACCGAAAGTGGAGATGCTAGAAACCGTGTTACAATTGATAGTGAAACGAAGCCAGCACCGATTTTTTGCCGTCACTGCGAACGTCCAGAATGTGTATACACTTGTATGACAGGGGCTATGAAGAAAAATCCAGAAACGGGATATGTAGAATATGATAAAAACCAATGTGCAAGCTGTTATATGTGTATTATGTCCTGTCCATATGGAATTTTGAAGTATGATAGCATTCACCAGAAAGAAATTATGAAATGTAATATGTGTGTCCATCGAAGCGAAGATGGAACTGCAAAGCCGATGTGTGTGGAAAAATGTCCAATGCATGCGATTACATTGGAGGAGGTGTAACGAATGAAATATGTGGTGTTAGGTTCCTCCGCAGCGGGTATTAATGGAATAAGAGAGTTAAGGAAACTGGATAAAGAAAGCGAAATTATTTTAATTTCCAAAGATAGGGAAATTTATTCTCGTTGTATTCTTCATCAATACTTAGGTGGGGAGAGAAATATTGAACAGCTTTGTTTTGTTGAAAAAAACTTTGAAGACTGCTATCAAGTGAAATGGATCAAAGGGAAGGCATGTGTTGGTCTAAAGCGGCAAGAAAAACAGGTTTTATTAGAAGATGGAACATTGATATCTTATGATAAGTTATTAATTGCAACGGGATCTCATACGTTCATTCCTCCTGTGAAGCATTTAAAAGAAGCTAAGAATGTAATCGGATTTCGTAATATTGAAGATATTGATACGCTCAAAGAAGTGGCAAAAACGGCGAAACATATTGTTGTGATGGGAGCTGGTTTAGTTGGATTGGACTGTGCTTGTGGATTTCTGGAATTAGGCGTAAAAGTTACGCTTGTGGAAATGGCAGGCTGGCTGTTAAGTAAACAATTGGATGAACGTGCCGCTAAAACATATCAAGAGGCGTTTTCTAAGCAAGGTATCATGCAATATTATGGTGTTGGAATCTCGGAAGTAATCTTAGATGAAGAGAACAATATCACGAAGGCGATCTTATCCGATGGAACACAATTGCCATGTGATTATATTGTTGTAACCGCAGGAGTACGTTCTAATGTTGAGTTTTTAGAAGGCTCTGGAATTGAGACAGGCCGTTTTGGATTGATTTACGATGAAACAGGAAAAACTAATGATGAAGATGTATATGGAGCAGGAGACGTGTCAGGACTCAGTCCAATTTGGCCAGTTGCAGTAAAAGAAGGGATGATTGCAGCTTCCAATATGGCTGGAGTCAAACGAGAGATGACCGATTTCTTTGCGAGTAAGTCTACAATGAATTTTCTGGGCATTCCAAGTATGTCATTAGGAAATGTGAATCCAGAAGAAGATGTAACTGTTGAAATCAAAGAAACAGAAAATTCTTATAAAAAAATTATCCATAAAAACGGAAAAATCACAGGAGCAATTTTACAGGGAGACTTGGCATACAGTGGTATTTTGCAGCAGTTGATTGCTCGAAAGATTGATGTTACAAAGGTAAAGAAACCAATTTTTGATATTGATTATTCGGATTTCTTCCATATAAAGGAAAACTTTGAATTTTATTACACAGAGAATGAAGCCAATTAAAGGAGACGGATATGAACCGATTAGAACGAATACCAGTACCAGTGATTCCCACTTTTGTTGGTGCATTAACATTAGGAAATGTATATGCAGGAATGGGATATTCGTGGATTCGTCATATTACGATGTGGGCAGCCACTATTTTAATTTTCGTTTATATTGCAAAAATTATTTTATTTCCAAAGACTTGCAAGAAGGAATATGAAACGGTTGTGCCATGTAGTTTGTATGCAGGATTTACGATGGTGTTGATGATTTTAGGCAGTTATTATTTTGATTATATTCCGATTGTTGGAAAAACTGTTTGGATGGCAGCAATTGTTATTCATGCGGCACATATTCTTGTTTTTACTTACCGTAATGTAATAAAACAACGCAAAGTTGATACATTTGTTCCAAGTTGGTTTGTAACCTATAATGGAATCATGGTAAGCTGTGTTATAGGTACGGCAATGAAGGAACAAGGAATCTTAACTTGTATTGTATATTATGGAATTATTATTTATTTTATTTTAATCCCGATGATGGTGTGGCGTCTTATAACAGTAGAAGTAAAACCAGCTGTTTATCATACAATGGCAGTTGTATTAGCCCCATGTAGTTTATGCTTAGTTAGTTATTTAAATATCATTTCCAATCCGAATAGGATCCTTGTTTATTTATTATATGCCTGTGTGCTTGTGTCCTTATTATTTATCATAATCAAATTGCCAAAGTTTTTCTCCTTTTCATTTACGCCAGGTTTTGCAGGTATGACGTTCCCAATGGCGATTGGAATTGTGGCGACGAATAAAATGACGGCATATTTAACAGCAGCTGGAAAAGAATCATTGGCAACAGTGACAAATCAAATTGGAGGAATTCAACTCTATCTAACAACCATGATTATTGGATTTGTATTATTAAATTTTCTAATTATGGCATTAAAAATAGAGAGAAAGTAGTTTGGAGGAAATATGATAGCAGGATACATATTAACGGGAGGAAAAAATCGGCGGATGAATGGAAAAAAGAAGCTTTTTTTAGAATATGAAGGCAAACCATTCTATCAGCATATTGTTCAGGCATTTCATAGCCTTTCAACCATATATTTATCGGTAGACTGTGTCGAACCATACGAAATGCTCGGTCTTCCAATGATTGTTGATATGTATCCAAATCTAGGGCCAATTGGAGGAATCTATTCTGGGCTAAAAGTCTGTAAGGAAGACGCATTGTTTGTAACTGCATGTGATATGCCGCTTATTAATGAAACAGCAGTACGAGAAGTCATAGAGCAATACCAAAATAGGAAAACACTTACGATTATAGGAACCAATCATCAAATCCATCCACTCTTTGGAATCTATCCAAAAACGATTTTACCAATAATAGAAGAAATGATTCGAGAAAAAAATTATCGGGTGATGAATTTGCTTGATTTCACAGAAGTTTCTGTGGTACAATTAAAAAATAATAGTCGAATTGCTGAAAATATTAATACAGTAGATGAATATCATCGACTGAGAGGAGAATGAGATGGGACAGAATTTGAATCATTTTGATCAGAAGGGAAATGCTATTATGGTGGATGTGACAGACAAACCGATCACAAAACGAGTAGCAGTTGCTTCAGGGAAAATAAAAGTGAGTCCTGCGGTTATTCAGGCTGTGTTAGAAGGAACTTCTAAAAAAGGAGATGTATTAGGCGTTGCCAGGGTGGCTGGAATTATGGCAGTAAAACAGACGGCGAACCTGATTCCTATGTGTCACACCTTACTCATTCAAAAATGTTCGATTGATTTTGAAGTGCAGGAATCCGAATGTGAAATGATTGCCCGTTGTACAGTAAAATTGCAGGGAAATACGGGAGTGGAGATGGAAGCTTTAACAGGAGTTTCGGTAGCTCTTCTCACAATTTATGATATGTGTAAAGCAATAGATCGGTCGATGGAGATTACACAAATCCATTTGGAAGAAAAAACAGGTGGAAAAAGTGGTACTTATATTAGAGATTGTCATACTGTGACCGATGTAAAAAATATAGAAGTAAAAGAGACGATAGGATGAAAGATAGTTATGGAAGAACGATTGATTATTTAAGAATCTCGATTACCGATCGATGTAATCTGCGTTGTGTGTATTGTATGCCAGCAGAGGGGATTCCATGTATCGGCCATGAGGAAATTCTAACTTATGAAGAGATTCAAGCGATCTGCGAGAAAATGGCGGCACTTGGGTTAAAACATATCAAAATTACTGGCGGAGAACCATTAGTAAGAAAAGAATGTTGGAGTCTGATTCGGAAATTGAAGAATATTCCATCCATTGAAACGGTTACTTTAACAACGAATGGAATTCTTCTGGCAGAACTGGCAGAAAAATTGGTACAAGCTGGCGTGGATGGAGTCAATATTAGTCTGGATACATTGGATGCAGCAGAGTATTCTCGGATTACACGGGGCGGTGATGTAAAAAAGGTGTTAGAAGGTTTGAAGACAATTCTGAGTTATCCTCAAGTTACTGTAAAGGTAAACTGTGTATTAGGAGGAGATGGATGGGAACAAAACGCAATCACAATTGCAGAATTGGCAAAAAAGGATTGTGTTCATGTTCGGTTTATTGAATGTATGCCAACCGATTTGAAACAGTTAAAGCAGACCAAATTGCAAGATAGAGTAAGAGAAGTATTAGAATCCGTGTATGGTCCAGCCTCTGATTGTGAAAAGCCATTGGGATTTGGACCTAGTTGTTATTATCAGTTGGAGGGATTTCAGGGGAAAATTGGATTTATCAGTGCAATTAGTCATAAGTTTTGCGAAAATTGCAATCGCCTTCGTCTAACCGCAGACGGAAAACTGCGTCTCTGTCTTCAATCCAAGGAATCAATGGAACTAAAATCTTTATTACGTCAGGGGAGAGATTCTGAATTAATGGATGCGATACGGACGGCGATCTATCGCAAGCCAAAAGAACACCATTTTGAAGACAGTAATATTGAGACAGGCGGTATGTCCCAGATTGGAGGATAATATGAGAGTTGCAGTAATTACTTCCAGTGATTCTGGCTATGCTGGAACAAGAGAAGATTTAAGTGGACCATGTGTAAAGGAAATTGCCGAGTCATTCGGGGCAGAAGTTGTATATACAAACCTGCTTCCAGATACGCAGGAGCTGTTAGAAAACGAGTTAAAAAAAATTTGTGATCAAAACCTTGCAGATTTGATTTTAACAACTGGAGGAACTGGTTTTTCTGCACGTGATTGTATGCCAGAAGCGACTATTGCAGTTACAGAGCGAATTGTACCTGGGATTCCAGAAGCAATGAGAGCTTACAGCTTACAATTTACCAAAAGAGCAATGTTGAGCCGTGCCACAGCTGGGATACGGAAACAGACCTTGATTATAAATTTACCAGGAAGTCCAAAAGCAGTTCGGGAATGTTTGGAATATATTTTCCCAGAGTTGCAGCATGGGATTGACATATTAACAGGCACAGCAACCAACTGTGCCAGATAAGAAAAGAGTAATTGATAAAAATGAGCTGTTCAAACAGCATTAGTATTTAATAGACTCCGAGCGACTTAATCTAAGGGCAGTGCCTATGATTATGAGCCGTCAGAGAAACTCTGGCCGGGGTTGGAATGGAAACAGACCAGCCTTCCTTATTTGAAAAGGAGCCTTTTTGCTATGAAAATTCATAGATTTTTCGCATAAATTGAGCAGGATTGTCACAATAAGTGGGAAATACCCCAAAAAAGTGACGTTTATTTCTTATGCGATAGAAAAAGGCGGTATTCGATAAGGTAAGATACTGCCTTTTTCGCTGTATAAAATTTTATAGATTATTATGAATCTCAAATTTATGAGCTTTGTATAAAAGTGAGTTTGAAATTTATGAAACATGAATGTAAAAATTTGAGTTTTGGGTTTTTATGTAGGATTGAGGAAAGAAAGGAGATCGTTATGAAATTAATTGAAACAAAACAGGCGGTTGGCCATGTAATTTGCCATGATATTACGATTATTGTAAAGGATAAAATAAAAGATACGGCGTTTCGGAAAGGACATATCGTAAAAGAAGAAGATATTCCAGTATTGTTGTCGATTGGAAAGGATCATCTTTATGTATGGGAAAAGGATGAAACAATGTATCATGAAGATGAAGCGGCGGTAATTTTGGCAGATGCCTGTGAGGGAAAGGGAATGAAACGTTCCAATCCGAAGGAGGGAAAAATTGAATTAACAGCGGATTGTGATGGTCTATTTCAAGTGGATGTGACACGTTTGACAGCGATTAACTCTTTGGAACATATGATGATTGCCACACGGCATACGAATACTGCTGTAAAAAAAGGAGATAAGCTGGCAGGAACGAGAATCATTCCGCTGGTGATTGAAAAAGAAAAAATGAAAGCAGTTTCTGATATTGCAGGGAAAGAAAATCCGATCTTAAAAATTTCTCCTTTTGTAAGAAAAACCGCAGGAATTGTAACAACAGGAAATGAAGTTTTCTATGGAAGAATTAAAGATACTTTTACCCCAGTAATTTGTGAAAAAATGCAGCAGTTTGGCGTAGAAGTAATTGGACATAAGATAGTAGGAGACGATCGGGAAAAAATTACCGAAGCGATTTTAGAGTTAAAAGCACAAGGGGCAGAAATGATTTTATGTACAGGAGGAATGAGTGTCGATCCAGATGACCGTACTCCAAGTGCAATTAAGAAAAGTGGAGCTGCAATTGTTTCCTATGGAGCGCCCGTATTGCCAGGAGCAATGTTTTTATTAGGATATTTTGAAGATGGTACTCCAATTATGGGATTGCCAGGCTGTGTGATGTATGCGAAAGCGACGATTTTTGATTTAGTTTTGCCAAGGATACTTGCAGATGTGCCAGTAACAAAGAAAGATTTGGCAATAATGGGACATGGAGGACTTTGTTTGGGATGTGAAGTCTGCCATTATCCAAGCTGTGGATTTGGTAAAGGAGTGTAAGCCAGTCATGGTTCAATTAGAAGAAGCAAGAAATCAATTGCGAGAACAGGTTACTCTAATTAAAGAGACAGAACGAATACCATTAATGGATGCAGTTGGTCGAATATTGGCAGAAGATGGTGTTGCAGTACAAGATCAGCCTCCGTTTTCCCGTTCTCCGCTAGACGGCTATGCCGTGCGTGGAAAGGATACAAAAGGAGCATCGCTGAATCAGCCAAAACGACTTACTGTTATTGGGAATGTATATGCTGGACAAGTATTTGGAGGGACCGTGCGAGAAAACGAAGCAGTTCGGATTATGACGGGGGCTCCGATTCCAGACGGAGCAGATACGGTAATTCGCCAAGAAGATAGTGATTATGGGATGAAACAGGTTAAAATTTATAGAGAGTCGAAACCATATGAAAACTATTGCCCTCAAGGAGAAGATTATAAAAAGGGAACGGTATTATTAAAAAAGGGATGTGTATTAGATGGAGTTTCCATTGCAGTATTGGCAAGTCTTGGAAACGATTTAGTAAGCGTGTACCGAAAACCTAAAATTGCAGTGATTTCCACAGGAGATGAAGTAATGCAGCCTGGAAATTCGCTAAAGCCTGGAAAAATTTATGATTCCAATCTCCATTTTATTTGTGGAAGATTGAAAGAATTGGGAGTTACATCGATTGCATATGGGCATTGTGGAGATGAAGTAGAGAAGATGACAGCACAGGTGGAGCTGTTTGCTGCACAGGCAGATTTGATTATTACAACAGGAGGCGTATCGGTAGGGCAAAAGGATATTATGCATGAGGTAGTGGAGCGACTACATGCGAAACAATTGTTTTGGAAAGTTGCTCTAAAGCCAGGAGCCCCTACCTTGGCGGCGGTTTACAAAGGCATACCAATGATTTGCCTTTCTGGAAATCCATTTGGTGCAGCAGCCAATTTTGAACTTTTGGTGCGCCCAACCATTGCAGCTTTAACAGGAAACAACCGATGGGAGTTAAAAACGCAAAAAGCGTTCTTGCAAAATGATTATAAAAAACATGGAAAATATCGAAGATTTTTACGTGGATATACAGAAAATGGAAAGGTATGGATTCCTTCTGGAAATCATGCATCAGGCGTACTGGCTTCTATGATTGGATGTAATTGCCTGATCGAGTTATCACAGGATGGAGCCAGGAAAGGAGAAGAGGTATGGATTCATCTTCTTTAAAGAAAAATACTCCGTTTATCTTTGCGATTAGTGGGTATAAAAATAGTGGAAAAACAACATTAATTACAAAATTAATTCCAGAGTTAAAGCAGAGGGGCTATCGAGTTGCAGTGATCAAGCATGATGGACATGATTTTGAAGCAGATGTACCAGGGACGGATAGCTATCGGCATCAAAAAGCAGGAGCCTATGGAACAGCTGTATTTTCTAGCAATCGGATTTTGATTACAAAAGAATGTAGAGAACCAAATGAAATACAATTAATGAGGGCTTTCCCAGAAGCAGATATTATTTTAATTGAAGGATTAAAAAAGAGTAATTATCCTAAATATTATTGTAATTATCCAAAAGAGAGTTTGAGGCCAGTAAAAGAACTGGCAGATGAAATTGAAAAAATGATGAAATGAAATAAGAAAATAGAATAAATGTATGGAGGCGAAAGAGGATTATTATGGGAATTGTAAAAGCGGTTTGTATTAGTGAAAAAAAAGGGACACAAAAACAAAATGTAAAAACCGTACAAGTGCTGGAAGATTTTGGCTTCGAGAAGGATGCACATGCTGGGAAATGGCATCGTCAAGTAAGCTTATTATCTTATGAAAAAATTGAAGAATTTAGAAGGAAAGGAGCAGAGGTAGAGTTTGGAGCGTTTGGAGAAAATTTAGTAGTTTCTGGCTATGACTTTAAAACGCTTCCAATTGGAACAAAGTTTCAATGCAATGATGTTGTATTAGAATTAACACAGATAGGAAAAGAATGTCATCATGGCTGTCAGATTTTCCAGACGATGGGAGACTGTATTATGCCAAGAGAAGGAGTATTCTGTAAAGTATTGCATGGGGGAACAATTACAGAAGGAGATTTATTTTTTATCGTATAGAAAAATTTGTTTCCTATAGGGTAAAAACGTTTTGTAAGGATCCTGCTGAGGTAGAAAGGAAACTCTCGCCCCATTGCGGGTGAAGAATCCTGCAAAGCAGAATTCTATTTCAATTAGGAGGAATGATTCATGAGAAGAAAAAAATGGTTTGTAGCATTACTTTGTACAGTCGTTGGAATAATTGCTGCTGCATGTGGAGGAAATAGTGATGATCTGTCCACAAAAGAAGCAGAGAATACACAGGAGCAAACACAACAATCGGAAAGAGAAACAGAAGAAGGCAAAGCAGAGGAAGTGGAATTACATATTTTAGCAGCAGCCAGTATGACGGATGTATTAATAGAAATTGCAGATAAGTATGAAGAAGAACATCCAGAAATTACATTAACGTTTTCATTTGATTCTTCTGGTACACTTCAGACACAGATTGAAGAAGGAGCTCCAGCCGATGTATTTATTTCCGCAGCATTGAAACAGATGAATGAATTAAATGAGCAAGGTTTGATGGATGAGGATAGTATTATTGAATTATTGGAAAATAAAGTTGTGCTGATTAAACCAAAGGGATCGGAATTGGACATTGCTTCGTTTGAGGATGTGGCATCCGATAAAGTTACAATGGCAGCAATTGGAAATTCGGATGTGCCAGTTGGACAATATACGCAAACGATTTATGAAAACTTGGGATTATGGGATCAAATACAAGAAAAAGCCAATTATGCTACAAACGTACGTCAAGTATTAGATTGGGTGGCAACAAAAAATGCAGATTGTGGTATTGTATATGCAACCGATGCAGCGATTGAACCAGAAGTAGAAATTGTTTGTGAAGCTCCAGAAGGAAGTTGTATGCCAGCGATTTATCCAGCGGGAATTGTAAAAGATAGTGAGTATCCAGAACAAGCAAAAGAATTTATGGATTTCCTGAAAACGGATGAAGTAAAAGAGATTTTTGAAAATTATCAGTTTACTTATATCTATTCCGAGTAATCCAAAATCTTAGAAAGGAAGGGAAGTATGGATCTGACACCGATTTTCTTATCATTAAAGACTGCTGCTGCGTCTACCTTCATAACTTTTTTCCTTGGAGTGTATGCAGCCTGGAAAACGGCAAATATAAAATGTGGAAAGGGGTTATTAGACGCAGTATTCACCCTTCCTATGGTGCTTCCTCCAACGGTAATTGGATTTTTCTTGCTTGTATTCTTTGGAAGAAATACATGGCTTGGAAATTGGATGGCAGAAAATGGACACGGCATTATTTTTACCTGGAAAGGTGCAGTCATTGCAGCAATTGTGGTTTCCTTTCCATTAATGTACCGTACGACAAGAAGTGCATTTGAACAGCTAAATCCAAATCTGATTGATGTAGGAAGAACACTTGGATTATCCAGAACCAAGATTTTTTGGAAAATTGTATTTCCAAATTGTTTTCCAGGAATTTTGGGGGCAGCAATTCTTACATTTTCTAGAGCTTTAGGAGAATTTGGCGCTACCATTATGATTGCTGGTAATATTCCAGGAAAGACACAAACAGCAGCGTTAGCAGTTTATACCGCAATGCAAACTGGAAATAGAGGATTAGCTTATCAGTGGGTTGCAGTTATCATTTGTATTTCTCTTATTGCCATGCTTGCCATGAATGCAGTGAATCGAAGACAACAGTTATTAATCCGAAAAGGAGGAGCAAAGTAGTCCATGACTTTATTGGTAGATATTGAAAAAAAGATAGGGAACTTCCATTTAAAAGCAGCATTCACAATGAATCATAGAGAAAACTTTGGTCTTCTGGGAGAAAGTGGATGCGGAAAGAGCATGACATTGAAATGTATTGCTGGAATTATGACACCAGATAAAGGTAAAATCATTTTAAATGACCGTGTTTTGTATGATTCCGAAAAAAAGATTAATCTTTCTCCCCAAAAAAGAAAAGTTGGATATTTATTTCAGGATTATGCATTGTTTCCAAATATGAATGTGGAGCAAAATATTGCAGTTGTTTTAAAAAACAAAAATAGGACAAAAGAATACTTAGAACAATTTTATTTAAAAGGTTTAGAAAAACACTATCCATCCATGCTTTCTGGAGGTCAGAGACAACGCTGTGCAATTGCACGTATGATGGCTGCCGAACCAGAACTTTTATTGTTTGATGAGCCGTTTAGTGCAGTGGATAAAAGTCTAAGATGGAATTTAGAATTACAGATATTGGACATTTTAGATAAAATAAAAAAACCAGTCATTTTAGTATCCCATGACAGAGATGAGATCTATCATTTATGCGATCGAGTAGGAATTTTAGAATGGGGACAAATGAGAGATATGGGAACGAAAGAAGAAGTATTTTCTCATCCGAAAACAGTTGCAGCAGCAAGAATGACTGGATGCGAAAATATTTTCCCAATACAGGGAAAACCGTATGCTTATATCGGAATTCCTTCCCATGCAATGAAGCTTGCGTCTGATAAATCAAAATCACAGATAAAAGGACAGGTAATAAAAATTTTGAAAGAATCGCATGAAAAAATAGTAATCGTTCAATTGAAAGATCAAACTTTATACGTTAGAATGGGAAAAGAAGAAGGAGAAAATATTCGAATAGGACAAGAAATAAAAATTGCTCTGGATACTTCTCAAATTTGGAAACTAAATATAGAGCATTAAATTTATTTATAGAAAAAAAGTCCTTACAACTAATTAATCTAGTTTTATTAATTTACCAAGCATCAATTAAGTAATACTTATAAAAATCTCGAAAATAAAGGAATATATGGAAAATCTCATTAGATAGATAAAAGTGGTATTGAAGTTGGGAAAAAAGAAAAAAAGCTTGATTTTTCAAAGGTTTTAGTATATCCTATAAATAATAATTGCAGTAAAATTGATGGTTGAATAAGAACAGAAGCTGTATTGAAACGATATTTTTGTGCAAACTCTGCATTTCTTCCGAGTTGAATAAGAACAGAAGCTGTATTGAAACATCTCTTTGCAAATATTTGTTCTCTCTTTGTTGTTTGTTGAATAAGAACAGAAGCTGTATTGAAACTTTGATACCTCCTAGCACAAATCCCTTCATTCCTTGTTGAATAAGAACAGAAGCTGTATTGAAACTCTCGTGATAGGATTGTTTCACTTTCTCACGCCTAGTTGAATAAGAACAGAAGCTGTATTGAAACAAGCTGACAAATCTCAGGGCGAAGCTTGAGCAAGTAGTTGAATAAGAACAGAAGCTGTATTGAAACCCAATAATTTTCCAGTACATTCCGCTATCTAACTGTTGAATAAGAACAGAAGCTGTATTGAAACAATGTAGTTTGCCTGTCCATAGAAGTTCGTTAGGGTTGAATAAGAACAGAAGCTGTATTGAAACTTTTTTCTTCTGAAATAACTCAGAACGGCTTGTACGGTTGAATAAGAACAGAAGCTGTATTGAAACAGAATATAATCACTGCTGTGATAATCAGCAGGATGTTGAATAAGAACAGAAGCTGTATTGAAACCAATTGATGTTTTACAATACCAAGGGTTACATCGTTGAATAAGAACAGAAGCTGTATTGAAACACAAATCCAACATAATGTTCATGCAAACAGGCTGCGTTGAATAAGAACAGAAGCTGTATTGAAACCTTATTTTTACGGCGTAGTCCGATAAGTCGCCGCTTCGTTGAATAAGAACAGAAGCTGTATTGAAACTTCCAGTTTTTCTAACTCTTTTTCAAGCTGGTTTTTTGTTGAATAAGAACAGAAGCTGTATTGAAACGCTTCCATGACTTCTACTGAATCCATGAGGACAAGTTGAATAAGAACAGAAGCTGTATTGAAACTAATAAAAACCAGTGGTATCGTTCATACTCGTTCTCCGTTGAATAAGAACAGAAGCTGTATTGAAACTTGCCTGAATATCTTCTTCTCTCTGATGATAATCCGTTGAATAAGAACAGAAGCTGTATTGAAACATCTATCCCAATATTCCTTAGAAGAAATGGATGGACGTTGAATAAGAACAGAAGCTGTATTGAAACATAAAAAACTCAGTAACACAGCCATTCTCCTGCAAAGTTGAATAAGAACAGAAGCTGTATTGAAACTTTACCCACTCATCCCTTTCTTTTTTTGTTTTAGTTGAATAAGAACAGAAGCTGTATTGAAACCTATTTCAAGAACTTCATTCCAACTTAATTCCCGTTGAATAAGAACAGAAGCTGTATTGAAACTATCTTTTTACCATCACCCATTTACATGGGTTCCCTGTTGAATAAGAACAAAAGCTGTATTGAAACTTGTGCCAGCAAGTCACCGTTTTCCTTTTACTTATGTTGAATAAGAACAGAAGCTGTATTGAAACGAAGTTCAAAAATTGGCTGGATGAGGGCGGTACTGGTTGAATAAGAACAGAAGCTGTATTGAAACTTACATGTAGTATTACCAATTTGCTTTGTGACAGTTGAATAAGAACAGAAGCTGTATTGAAACGGAAGAAAATGGAAAGGAAACCCTGCTCCGCTCTGTTGAATAAGAACAGAAGCTGTATTGAAACTGCAAAAACACAGGCACAGGCAGATAGTCTTGGTGTGTTGAATAAGAACAGAAGCTGTATTGAAACAATATTACAACTCTCAGTTGAAATACTGGAGAGAACGTTGAATAAGAACAGAAGCTGTATTGAAACAACATACACTTGATTTGCATGGTTCCTGGTAATAGTTGAATAAGAACAGAAGCTGTATTGAAACATAAGATATCTGCAATTGCTGCAATGGCATCATCGTTGAATAAGAACAGAAGCTGTATTGAAACGGAACAGAGCAAGTAAGAGTAATCTCGTCAGATCCTTGTTGAATAAGAACAGAAGCTGTATTGAAACAGCTTGCTAGCATGGATTCACTTCCCGTGTTTGTCAGTTGAATAAGAACAGAAGCTGTATTGAAACGGAAAAACACGGATGGCAGGAATGAAAAGTATATGTTGAATAAGAACAGAAGCTGTATTGAAACCCACGGATTCTTGCAATATAATTTTTCCCATAACTATTGAATAATAAGTATGCTGATATAAAGGAGGGGAAGAGGTAAAAGGTAAGAGTTGTATGGATCCCTAAGTAAAGTTTGCTATCCTAATTAAATAAAGTAGTTTACAATTGTATGAAATTATGCTATAATAAAAAAATATAAAATGGGAGGTCATTATGAGGAGAAAAGAAAGAAGAATTAGCTCAAAGGAAGTGGTGAATCGTTTAAAATATGCTTCTTGGGTTATTATAGGAATGGAATGTGAGCTGTGGAACTATTATTCTGAAGTTCGACTATGCAGTTTAGAGGAGAATTGGTGGGAAGATAGGGAAAAGTATTACATACGATTAGTAAAAAATGTTTACGAAAATCAATATGAAAAGCACAGTTCATTTGAAGATAAAGAGGAGTTTGCTTTTTCAAAAAATTGGACCTGGACAATGGAACAAACGGAAGAGGGACAGACATTGTTTATTACGAGACAGAACGAACTAGAAATTTCCTTTTTATTGTTGGAAGAACAGAAGGAAGAAATGGAGCCAATGATGAGATTTGGATATCCAGAAATAAAAAGAAAATTTCTGAACTCGAATAAAGTCAATATTGTGATAAAATCAGCGATATTTCAACAGATTTGCAATTGGAAAGTAGAAGGGGTAGAGGAAGATGAAACAGGAATTTGTGTTACTGGAAAGGGTGAGAATTTATTTCGAGTAAGCAAAGAATGGACCTGGATAAAAGCAGAGAAATGGATAAATTTTGAAAAAGGAAATACCGAAACACTTTGCACGAATATTAACTCTAATATGGGTGGAACTGAAATCATATGTACATTTTACTATTAAAAATAAATAGTTTAGAAAGCAAAATAAGTCCCAGTGTTATAGATTACACTGGGACTTATTATGGTGACATTTATGAATGCGAATTCATTTGATGCTCTCTATGTTTTTTTACAAGTTTTTGGATCTTTTCTGTAGGAGAAAGAACCGTTTCTAATGATACATTATGATTCAAGGAATTGATAATGGCAGCTAAGAATTTACTCATGTTTGCTTCAATATACCAAGGTTTTTGCAGTAGCTGTGGAGTACGATAATTCAGATTAGTTGTTATTACATAATCAAAATAACCTTTTTCATAGAACTCATCAAATTTCTCAAATCCATCTGTGAAAAGACCAAATGTACAACAGACAATTACATTTGTGGCGTGACGTTCTTTTAATTCTTTTGCGGTGTCCAACATACTTTCACCAGAAGAAATCATATCATCTACGATAATAGCAGTTTTTCCTCTTAAATCTCCACCTAGAAATTCATGGGCTACAATTGGATTTTTTCCATTTACAATTACAGAGTAATCACGACGTTTATAAAACATACCCATATCTACACCAAGATTATTGGCGAAATAGGAAGCACGATTCATAGCTCCTTCATCTGGACTGATAATCATAAGGTGATCTTTGTCAATTTGTAAATCTTCTTCCTTACGTAAAAGTGCTTTGATAAATTGATATGGTGGAGTGAAATTATCAAAACCATGAAGTGGAATTGCATTTTGTACACGAGGATCATGAGCATCAAAGGTAATAATGTTAGAAACACCATAGCTTACAAGTTCTTCTAAAGCCTGAGCACAGTCCAAAGATTCTCTGCCAGAACGTTTATGCTGGCGTCCTTCATATAAAAATGGCATAATTACACTAATACGGCGTGCAGGAGATGCTGCACAGATTAAACGTTTCAAATCCTGATAGTGGTCGTCGGGAGACATATGATTTAAGTGTCCGCATACTTTATAAGTTAAACTAAAGTTGGTGATATCAACCATGGCAAATAAATCCGTTCCACGTACAGATTCGTTTAATACGCATTTGGCTTCCCCAGAACCAAAACGAGAGCACTGAAAATTTAAAAGATAGGAATCGCAGTCATAGCCACGATAGGCCAGACTAGAGTTTTTCTTTTTTAAAGCTTTTGTATCATTTTTACGAAACTTAAGAATATACTTATGAACCTCTTGGGCTAGATCATGACAGCTTTCGAGTGCCGCAATCTTTAACGGTGCCAAAGGAATCGTATCATCAAAGGTATAATTGTTAGCCATATAGTCCTCCATAAAATGTTCTCTTTTGCTTTATTTTTATAATATTTTTATAACATTAATTTAGGCGAAACGCAAGTGATTTATTTATATTTATGTAAAATGCTGTCAAAAATTAGGAAGAGAAATCCGTCTTCCTGGTTAAAATAAAGTCCAGTCTAGGTTTTTACTTGATGAAATTTGCTCTAACTTTTGATGATTGGTTCATTCATCGAAAGAAGGGCGTTTTAGTTTATACTTCGAAAAAATATAGTGTTAACTTCTAAAGACAGGTTAAAAATATATAAAAACTATTGACAAAAAAAGAAATAGATGGTATATATTAAATATAAAATGGAATAATATATACAAAAAAATGTGCAAATTATATAATGAAAGTTGGACGTACATACAATATATTTTTAATAGCAGATTAGTTTTTAGAACAACTAATTTAGGCTTTGAAAATGGTAAAATATCGAAGAAATATGTTTGCATGATTAATAAATAAAATTATGGGGATAACTCGTTTATGTTTTGTACATTAATGTGATCGAGCAAGAACTGGTTGTCTGCTTTCGGAGGAGATCACAGAAATAGCAAGAGTTATCACCATATAGGTGAGGAGTGCTTTAAAGATGAAAGTTTTTGAACTAAAGTATAAAATATGTTTTTTGAAAGATATTTCGAAAGAAGATGTATTGATACGTGTCGCATCCTGTATTGATAGAACTCTTTTGAAAGATGAAAAATGGAAGTGTTATCATATAGAAAATAAATTAAAGGAATATTCATTTTGTGCGCCGTTTCCTTTGCCAAAGGATAGTACTTATAAAAAATATGAAGTTTATCAGATAATAATTCGTACACTTAATATTAAACTAGTAGAGTATCTAGTAGAAAATCTGCCAAGATATGAAGATGTTTATATGAAAGGAATTATTTGTGAAGTGAAAATTATTCCTAAAAAGCACATTAGTAAGATATACAGTTTAACTCCATTGATTATAAAAGGAAGTGAAAATAGTTACTGGAGAGATAGTATGTCATTTGATGAGTTTGGAGAGCAAATTAAAATAAATCTAGTTAAAAAGTATAAATTATTTGTAGAAAAAGATTTTGAAGAGGATTTTTTATTTTTTTCACTTATCGAATTAAAAAATAAAGTACCTATCAAAATTAAATATAAAAAAATCCATTTATTAGGGGACAAAGTAGATATACAAATATCTGATCATCCAAATGCCCAATTATTAGCTTATATGGCACAAGCTACAGGATTAGGAACAATGAATCAAAGGGGTTATGGATTTATTAATGTAAAAAGTGATTAAGAAAGAAGGAATGCTATGATTTGGGAATGTGTTGAGATATTTAAGAGGGAATTAGAAAAAAATAGTGATAAATTTGTGTTAGACAATTATATTCCAAAAGATGGTACTTACTTTATAATTAAAATAGAAAAAGATAATTGGGAGATGATGGAACCAATTGATATTACTTACGATAAAAAACAGGAAAGAGTAGAAGGAGAAATGAATGTTTATTATGAAAAGGTATGTTTTTTGGACTATTATAGCAAATTGATTGATATGGATAAGGCATTGGATCGTGCAAAAAAAATTCATTCCAATAATTACTTATCGTTTTTTGTAAAAAAGGAAAATTTATTTAATGGAGCGCTAACAGTTGATATTATAAAAAAATATTATGATGTCTTTAGAAATTTAAATACAAAGTACGGGAGATCTCCTGAATCAAAAAAACTTTATGAGGAAACAGAAAAATTATGTGGACAAATTAATATTGATTTAATTAATTCGATTGAAGAATGGATTAATACACATATATTTAAAATATTAAAGCCTTCAAAAGAAAAAGACTATTTAAAACTATTTTTCGTTTTTCCAGATTGGAATAAAACGCAACAATTGTTTATACAAGAAGGAACGAGGTATTTCATTCCAAATATTTATAATAATAATAAATATAATACCGATGGTCATGATGGAAAGATATTAGGATTGCCAAATAATAATTTGCAAATGAATGGAAAAAAACCATATTTAGGAAATATGTCGAGAAAAAACAAAGCTCCATTCTTACTCGATCGAGAGCAAGTTTTACTACAAGCGAAATTTTATGACTATTTGGAAGGATTTGCCGCAAAGGGAAAGTATGATGTATATTTTGATATAGAAAAAAATAAAATTCGTGCTTATAAAAGCAAGGAATATCCAGGTTCTGGATTTTATGGTTACTATATAAGGATAAAAAAAGGAAAAGAAGTAGAAATACAAAATGTAGATGTGGTAGTTTATTATAATCCGAATTTAAGACCAGCATTCCTTTATAAACAAATATTGGAAGTCAAAGAAAGGCAGAATTACGGAAGTATTACAAAAAGGAAGGATTTGGAAAACCTTATAAATGAAGTATTTTTCAATAAAGGATTAATGGCAAACTATTTCACAGAACCGAAGGATATACCAAAGAATGACCCTATAGTATTTCGAGAAATTGTAGAAGTCAGAGAATGTTTATTTGCATGGTTTTATAAAAATACAGATATGGATATAAGTACCGTTTTAATTGCAAGTGCCTGGGAACTGATAAAAAATTCATTTAAAAAAGGAAACTGGACGAAAACAAAGCACCAGTTAAATTTAAAGTGGTCACTGGAAGATTATTTTAACTCTAATCAAAAGAAGGAGATACTTATGAATGAGATTGAAAAAAATATGTTTCGCTACATGAAAGAACAAGATTGGGATTTTAAAAATGATGAAGAATATTATTTTGGAGTGGGACAAATGGCTTCTTTCCTCATTGGAAAAAGCCGTTCTGCTAAAAAGCCAATGTCCTTTATTAACATATACTTAAGTGCTGGAAATGATCAAGTCATTAAAGAGCAATTACGTACATTGTTTCAAAAATATTCTTATGATATATCATACACGGACTGGAGAGTCAAATCGCTATTTAGTCATTTGATGTTATATCGTCCAAATGGAAAGGTAAATAAAGAGATGATTATAGCGGGCGCAACGGCGTCAAATGTAATATATAAAAAAGAGGAGGAAGACTAAATGGGAATGAAGAAACGAGTTTATGGCGTACTAGGAATTTCATCGATTATGGCAAATTGGAATGCTGATTTTTCAGGTTTCCCAAAGACAACATCAGATGGTACAACATTTGGAAGCGATAAAGCTTTTAAATATCCAATGAAAAAAATGTGGGAAAACCAGGGAAAGAAAGTACTTTATATTAAATCTATGAAATTGTCGGATAAAAAAGGTGAAGTGACATTGATTCCTAAAACGTTAAAAGAGCGTTATGAACAAATTTATGGAGTACAAGATTTAAAGAAATGTAAGGACTCAGAAGAAATTTTAAAAAACTTATTTTCAGCAATTGATGTAAAAAATTTTGGAGCGACGTTTGCAGAAGAAGGAAGCAATATTTCGATTACTGGAGCGGTTCAAATTGGGCAGGGATTTAATAAATATAAAGATACTACTCCAGAAGAACAATCGATTTTGTCTCCATTTCGAGATCCAAAAGATGTTCAAAAAAATGAGAAAAAAGCAAAAAAATCTCAAGACGGAGAAAAGCAGGAAGAGGAAGCAAAAAATTCTACGCTTGGAACTAAAATCGTAAGTAACGAGGCACATTATTTTTATCCATTTACGATTAATTCATTAGCCTATAAAGAATTTGAAGAATTAGGTGTAACCGATGGATATACAGAGGAAGATTATGAGATTTTTAAACAGACTGCAATTACAGCAGCTACTTCGTTTGCTACAAATTCTAAAGTAGGATGTGAAAATGAATTTGCATTATTTATAGAGACAGAAGAAGATTTTTATTTACCAACATTGTCGGAATATATTGAGTTTGAAAAAGATGGAGTAACAGAAAATGGAATTACGTATAATGTGATTCAAATTAATGCCCCACAATTATTTAATGAAAGTAAAGAATGGATTAAATGTATTGAAATTTATTATAATCCATATACGACAAAAATTAGAGATCAAGGAGTTGAAAATATAAAATATTATAATATCATTACGAAGAAAGAGGTATTATAATATGGAGGTATTAAAATTTACCTTAAAAGGAAAAACTGCCTTTTTCAAAATGCCAGAAGTGAATACTTATTATTATTTTACATATGGTAATATACATAAAGTGGTTTTGCTTGGAATATTCGGTGCTATTCTGGGATACGGCGGATATAGTCAATGGAAAAAAAATGATAAACATCCATATCCTGAGTTTTATCGTAAACTTGCTGATATAGGGGTAGCGATTGTCCCAAAAGAGAATACAAAAGGATATATTAATAAAAAGATACAGGTATTTAATAATTCCGTGGGATATGCTTCGACAGAAAAAGGAGGAAACTTAGTTATAAAACAGCAATGGCTGGAAAACCCAGAATGGGATATTTATGTAAAAATAGATAGAGATGAAGCACAAAAAATTAAAGAATCTATTTTATCTCGAAAAGCAGTATATATTCCTTATTTGGGAAGTAATGATCATCCAGCTGAAATTTTATACCCTAAAATTTTAGAATGTTGTTTAGTAAAATGTAATGAGATACAACAAATGGATTCGTTATTTCCAGAAAAATATTTTGAAATAGATTATGAAGATTGCGATGTAATAACTCCATTTAAGTATTCAGAGTATTTACCAATCGGACTGAATGAAGATACACAGATGTATTTAATGGAAAAGTTAATATTTACTAATTTTCCGATTATATCACATGAAATAGAAGTTTATGATGTAGATGGCAAGAAAATATCATTTATATAAGAGGTCATGTTAGGAGGAAGAGTACTGTAAAATGGAATATTCAATGTAATTAATTATGGATTTTATATTGATATCAAAGCGTTTTACAGTACTTTTCGTTTTGTATCATTATTTATAGGAGAAGAATATGCAAATTGAATCAATTGTTGATTTACAATATCCGTTGTATGCACACTGTCCTCAAAATGAAGAACAAAAAAATAAAGAGAGCCTGTTGGATCATTTGCAGTGCTGTTTAAAATATTATAAAAAATATAATAGGAGTAAACAAGCATTACAACGAATATTCGAAAACTTTTTTGAAAGTGATAAAAAAGTTGAAAAATTTTTCTTTGATGCCGTGCAGCTTATAATTGAGTTACATGATGTGGGAAAAATAAATCCGCTTTTTCAGAAAGAAAAGATGAAAAATGATCTTAAGTTTTCAAATATTAGTGTATTAAAAGGAGCAAATCATTCTTTTCTTTCTGCATTTATCTATTTAGATTATTTATGTGAAAAGCTAGATAAACTAGAATGTGAAAAAAATATAAAGAGAAAGATGAAAATGTTTTTATTTATAAATTCCTATATTATTTCCAGACATCATGGAGATTTATCCGATTTAGAATTTTTCATTGAATCTTTTGAAGAAGGTGGAGAGGCAGAATGTTTAGTTCAATATTTTGATGAAAATACGTATGAGATTTATAAAGGACCTTTCTTTTTTTCAAGTACAAACATTTTAGTTGTTTCAAAATATTATAGGAATGGAATGAAAAACACAACAAGAAAACAGAAAATTATAATGAATGCTTATATAAGATTGTTATACTCTATATTAACAACTGTAGATTATTATGCTACTGCCGAATATGAAACGAATCTAATAACTGAGACACAGTTATGTGAAGAAAAAGTATTATATGAGCATTATGAGAAACAAGAATTAACAAAAAAAATCAGGGATTATAAGAAAAAGAATAATGTCATGTCGAAAAATGATATTAATCAATTAAGGACAGAACTATTTTTAGATGTAGAAGAAGAATGGAAAAAACATAAAAAAGATCCTATATTATTTTTAGAAGCTCCTACGGGAAGCGGAAAAAGTAATTGTGCAGTAAATCTTAGTGTTCAAATGGTGAGGGAAGGATATGAAAAAATATGGTATATCTATCCATTTAATACATTAGTAGAGCAGAACTACCAATCGCTAGAAAAGATTTTTGGACAAAATCCTAATATTTTTTCTAAGATAGCAGTTATTAATTCTATAACACCTATGAAAAAAGATTATTATAATAAAGGAAAAAATGAGGAAGATAGTTGTTATCAAAAAGCTTTATTAGATCGACAGTTTTTGAATTATCCATTTTTATTAAGCACACATGTATTTTTGTTTGAAACAATGTTTAGTAATCGGAGAGAATCCGTTTTTGGCTTTTCTCAATTAATTAATAGTGTTATCGTTTTAGATGAGATACAAAGTTATAAAAATAAAATATGGTCTGAGATAATTATATTTTTGGAAGTCTTTGCACAAATACTAAATATAAGAGTCCTTATAATGTCCGCAACATTGCCGAACTTAGAAGTTTTGACAGGTAAAGAAAATAATGTAACTTATTTAGTTAAAAATAGAGAAAAATATTTTAATTACTGATATGATTGTAAAACAGGAGGTACTGATT
>OEQY01000061.1_pt1 | contig 36710 bp, 30 predicted proteins | sample 1539871 | NCBI WGS metagenome assembly OEQY01 (sample SAMEA3891877, study PRJEB23780) | metagenome | biome: terrestrial biome; feature: animal house; material: Caecal content | place: Italy | collected 2015-05-05 | reverse complement strand
AAACTGGACTTCAGAATATGATTCGTTACTGGAAGACAAACAGTAACGAATCATGTTCTGAAGTCCAGTTTCTCCCTGATCCAAAATATGGTTATTGGCAGCTAAAATTACATTAAAACCTGCCTTTACCAAATCTCGTCCTACTTCATATACGGTATTAAAACATGGATAAGTTTGAATCCCAAGCTCAATTCCTCCCATAACACATTCCTGATTCACAACCGCAAGATCGGCTTGCTGAATGATCGGAGCAATATGCTGAAAATGATACGTAAAATCAAAGCTTCCATCTGGCTGCCTGGCACTCATTGTATTGGATAAATGCATTAAATTGTCTCCAACTGCCATAAGCCGCACGGAATGAACAATCGGAGATTCTGGAGCCGTTGGCCCTGTTTGCATCATTGTAGTTGTTTCTTCTGTTTTTTCAGGTTCCTCTGTTACGGTTTCTTCTGCCAACTCACTACTCTCTTCCGTAACTTGTACAGTTTCTTCTTTTGAAGATTCTAATTTTTTTTCTGTAACTGACTCCGTCTTATTTTCCAGACTGGATTCATTCTTTTCTTTTTGTAAAGTACATCCCGTCATAATCAAACCAATCACAAATATAAGTATCCATATTTTCAAAGAACTTTTCGCTCTCATCAAAACACCTCCTTTGCCTTTTTCTCATTATTTTTCAATTTCCATTTATTTCTATTAAAATATTACTTGATACGTTGGCATTATATCATAAACGATTCCATTTTGGAAGTATAAGAGGGGTTTACAATTCCTTTATTTTCCTCTATACTGAACAATACCAGTAATAACTATCCAAAACACGGAGGCATTTATGACAGATACAAAAATTATGTTTTTTGATATTGACGGCACACTCCTATCTGAGGAGACAAAACAAATACCTGAATCAGCAATTCGTTCCATTCGGCAAGCCAGAACCAATGGCCATAAAATGTTCATTAATACTGGCCGTTGTCTCAATAATATTGATTCTTATATTCTAGACATAGGATTTGATGGACTCATCTGTGCCTGTGGTACTCATATTATTTACAATGACCAAGATTTACTCTACATTACGCAACCACCTGAAATATGTTCCATTGTTGTAAATTATGGGCTTTCTTGCCACTTGGACGTTGTATTTGAAGCCAGAACCCATATTGGTTTCACCCCAGTTGGGACACTGCGCCCATCTGCATACGAACTTTATAAATCTTGTATCGATCGTGGTTTCATACCAGATATGGACATCTTATCCAAAGACTTTTTCTTTGATAAATTCGTTGTATGGATTGAAGAAAACAGTGATTTTCCAACATTTCTAAACGCTGTTTCTCCTTATTTTGTATGTATTGACCGAAGTGATTCATTTAAAGAATTCGTTCCAAGAGGATACTCTAAAGCTTCTGGAATTCAATTTTTACTTAATAAGTTAAATATTCCTCTGAATCATGCTTACGCCGTTGGCGATAGTAATAACGATCTTCCCATGTTAGAATATGTACCGAATAGTATTGCCATGGGAAATAGTCAGCCTGTCAGTCTTTTTGAAAAGGTTCGTTATGTCACCCGTTCGGTGGAAGAAGATGGAATTGAACATGCCCTACAGCATTTTCATTTTATTTAACCCAAGACTCGCAAGCGAGTTTTGAATTGTATTTCCTATGAGATCAAAAAAGGTCAGATACAGAAAAACCATATCCAACCTTTGATTTTAAAATAAAGATTCCTATAAAAATTTTTAAGACGACTGTACAATTTTATAATATTCCCTCGCCGTCCATATATACACCAATGCATAAATCACTGCAAATATTGCAGCAACTAGAATTGTACACCATACAAATATTTGGATATTTGACAGTCCAAGTGCCATTTCTAATTTAGAAATCATCTTAAATGCACCAATAATATGAATACATGCCGTAACAAGCGGCAGGAAAAATACAATTAACACTTGGCTTCCAATTGCCTTTTTGATCTCTCTTCGGCTCATTCCTACTTTTTGCATAATTTCAAATCGCTTTTGATCCTCATACCCTTCAGAGATCTGCTTATAGTAAATAATTAAAACAGTTGCCATTAAGAAAAGAGCTCCTAAAAATAATCCTAAAAAGAAAAATCCTCCATACATTGCTTTTAATTCTGGACCAGTACTATAAATATCTTGGAAAATTCCCAATTCATAGCTGTTACCACTAAAGGAGCTATTCCAACTATCTACAACCATCTCTACATTCTCTTTCATTACATTCGCTCCAATATAATAAGTATAATCTAAATCTCTGATCTGCCCCTTTTCCTTTTGAGCAGCTTGAATTATTTCCTGACGAATTTGCTCTACAGTAGAATCACTGGCAACGATAAAATAACTGTCATATGCAATAATGGAACTATCTGCATTACTGATTTCCTCAAGGACTCCTTTTACCTTCAAAGGCATATTCATAATCTGTATCGCAGAATCAAATTTTTTAGCATTTTCTGTGTAATAATAAACCTCATCTGCATTTAAATCCATTGTTATTCCACTTATTTGTTCATACTGACTTTCTGGTATCAATACAATGTAATAGGTTGTATCCATTGTCATTAATCTCTGATATTGAAAATGTCCATCTTCTTCTAGCATATACTCCTCAAAATAATAATAAGAAAGTAAATCGGTAATCGTATCTTCCGTTTTCTCTGCTGCTTCCTGAATATTTTTTTGAATTGTTTCCCTTTGCCCCAAATCTTCCATATGAACTTCTGTCTGCACTTGGCGTACAAATCGGGTATTTAACGCATCTTCCAATCCCCCGTACAGAGATACTGTAGAAGAGAGTACCACAAGTACCATTGTAGATAAAATGCAAATATTGGCCAAACCAACTGCATTTTGTTTCATACGGTAAATCATACTGGAAACACTTACAAAATGATTCGTCTTATAATAATAATGTTTATTTTTCCGAAGCAGTTTTAAAAATGCAATACTTCCTGCCGTAAACAATGCATAAGTTCCAACGATTACCAGAATTACTGCAATAAAAAAGATTCCAATTGCATCCATCGGACTGCTCACCTTTAATGCCAGATAATAACCAGCTATCATCGATAAAATTCCAATGATTGTCATTATTAATTTTGTCTTTGGTTCTCGTTCTCCTGTTTGGTCTCCATGCAGCAATTCAATTGGATGAGAGAGGTGGATTTTCCAAAGATTAGAAATTAAAATAAGGATAAAAATAATTCCAAATAAAATTAAAGTCCATTTTAATCCTTCCCAGTTAATTTCAAATCCAAACGGAATATTGGATTCTCCCATTAATTTTAAAAGCACTAAAAATAATAATTTATTCAACGCAATTCCCAATCCAATTCCTACAATTAGACTAACAAATGCAATCATTACAGTCTCACAAAACATCATTTTTGCAATATGGCGTTTTCCCATTCCTAATATATTATAAAGTCCCAACTCTTTTTGCCGGCGTTTCATTAAAAAACTATTTGTATAAAAAAGAAAAATAACCGCAAATATTCCAATAATCATAATTCCAAGTTTCAGAATTACTTGTACTAATACAGCTCCTGCCAGCTGAGCCGTTCCTTTATTCTCTGAAATGGCACAAATATTGTAAAACATTAAGATTGTTCCGATACAAGTTAAAATATAGGGAAAATAAATTTTTCCATTCTTTTTTATATTGACCCATGCCATTTTGGGATAAAACATCCATTTATTCATGTGCCTCACCTCCTGTTGCCAACACCGTTAATGTATCCGATATTTTTTGATACATTTTTTGGTCCGTCATATCTCCCCGATAAATCTGATGAAAGACTTCACCATCTTTAATAAATAAAACACGGCTTGCACAACTTGCTGCCCTCGTACTATGAGTGACCATTAAAATAGTTTGTCCATCCCTATGAATATCGGAGAACAATTTTAATAATTCATCGGTAGAACGAGAATCCAATGCACCAGTTGGTTCATCTGCCAGTACAATCTGTGGTTTTGTAATTAATGCTCTCGCCACTGCACAACGCTGTTTTTGTCCTCCAGAAACTTCATATGGATATTTCTTCAAAATATCTTCAATTCCTAGCTTTTTAGCCAATGGTCGAATTCGGTCATTCATTTCAGAATAAGTTTTTCCTGACAATACAAGCGGAAGAAAAATATTATCTTCCAAAGAAAACGTATCCAATAAATTAAAGTCTTGAAATACAAATCCCAGATTATCTCTTCGAAACGATGAAATATCTTTTTCCTTGATTGTAGTCAAGTTTTTTCCTGATAATAATACCGTTCCACTTGTTGGCTTATCCAATGAGGCTAAAATATTCAGCAATGTAGTTTTTCCTGAACCAGATTCTCCCATGATTGCAATATACTCTCCCTTTTCTACGGAAAAGTTTACATTTTTCAATGCCTGTACTTGATTTCCTCCAAATCGAGTTGTATATATCTTTTTTAAATTTTTTACTTCCAATAAAGCCATAATTACCTCCTAGTGATATCCTTCTTTTATCAATTAGAAACTCATTTCCATGCTAGTTTTTTTCAGCAGTTTTTTGAACCACTATGGCAAGTATAATAAAAAAGGAAATGTATTACCATAGATTTGGCTTACATTTCCGATTCCTAACCTTACATTCTTGTAAGACTATTCTCTTTTCTTGTTAAATCTAACATCACCTTAGTTCCTTCACCTACCTCAGAAGTAATCCAAATACGATGTCCCAGCTTTTCCATAATTGTATTGCATAAATACAGTCCAATTCCTGTAGATTTCTTATCCATATGTCCATTGTATCCTGTATATCCTTCTTCAAATACACGGGGAAGATCTTCTGCCTGGATTCCAATTCCAGAATCTTCTATTACCAAAATTTGAGGAGGCTGCATATAAATTTTGATTGTTCCGCCAGTTTTTGTATACTTTAACGCATTGGATAAAATCTGTTCCATTACAAATACAAGCCACTTCTCGTCTGTCAAAACCGTTTCATGAATCTCCTTCATGGAAAGTTTAATATTGGAATGAATGAACACAGAAGCATATTTTTTTACCGCCTGCTTCACAAGCACTGCCAAATCATATGATTGAAAAATAAAATCGGTTGTGTTAGAAGAAGCTCTTAAATATCCTAACACCATTTCAACATACTGTTCAATCTTAAACAATTCCTGTTCCATTTCTGCCTTTTGTTCTTCTTGACTTACTTGTAATAATAAACGCATAGCAGCAATCGGTGTCTTAATCTGGTGAACCCAAAGAGTATAATAGTGCATCATTTCGCTGTATCTTTCATCCATCATAGATATTACTCTTCGCTTTTCTTCCTGAAGAATAAAAAGCAGTTCTTGATACTGCTCTTCCAACGTTTCTTTTGGTTCTGGAAGTCCGTCTATCTCATTTTTAATTTTTTCACGCATCCAAAACAGCTGACGACGTTTTTGATAATAACGAAAAAAATCCGCAATTCCAACAATCCCCAACAAAATACCAGACATAATTCCTGCATATTGCGCTGGTTCTATTGGAACATTATACAAAAAACATACAATGAAAAAAAATCCTATTACAAAACAATACAGCAGAATTATTTTCCATTTCACATAAAAATATCCCGCTAATACTTGAAAAAATGGCTCCGATTGTCTCATATAATTTTTCCGCAAATTTTCCTTTCTATGGAATATAATACCCAATGCCTTTTCTTGTTCTAATAAAATCATCTATCTCATTTTCTTCTAATTTTTTTCTAAGCCTTGTTATATTCACTGTTAATGTATTATCATCAATAAATTCATCACTTTCCCAGAGCCGTTTCATTATCTCTTCTCTCGGTACTACATTTGGTGCATATTCCATTAATATTTGCATAATTTTAAAATCATTTTTGGTCAACTCAATTTTCTTATTTTGATAGGAAAGCTCTGCACTTCCAATATTTAAAACAACCCCCTGTCTCTCTAATACATGGATTTGATTCTGAAACGTATAAGTTCTGCGCATCCATGCCTGAATCTTGGCTGTCACAACAGTCAAATCAAATGGCTTCGCAATAAAATCATCTCCACCCATGGAAATTGCCATAACAATATTCATATTATCTGAGGCTGCGGATAAGAAAATTACTGGTATTTGAGAACGTTTTCGGATTTCGGTGCACCAATGATATCCATTAAAAAAAGGCAGTGAAATATCCATTAGTACCATATGTGGATCAAATTCCAAAAAACATTCCATCACATTTTTAAAGTCCGATACCGTCTTTACTTCATAATTCCATTTTTGCAAATGCTGTTTTAAAACATTGGCAATTACCATATCATCTTCTACAATCAAAATTTTTTGCATTATAGTTACTCCATATTAATTTGAACTTGTACTACTTCTGCATCCGTACCGATTCGCATATTCGGCCCCCAGAGCCCAACTCCAGATGTTACAATGGAATGCATCGTTCCTTTTTGAATCTGTCCACAGGCATTTTCCCAAAAAAGTCGTGTTGTTAAGTTTCCTGGAAAAATTTGCCCATTATGGGTATGACCTGATAAATCTACATCTACTCCTGCATCTGCGAGTTCTTGAAGCTGTGCTGGCTGGTGATCCATCACAAGAATTGGTTTTGTTTTATCTAAATTTTGGGTCAACTGTTCTGGTGTCTTTCTTACATCGGCAGTCTTACCTGGATTTTTACAGTCCAATCGTCCAATCAAATAAAAAGAATCGTCAATTAATATTGTTTCATCATTTAAAAGCCGGATATTCGCTTCGGCAAGAAACTGATCCATACGATCATCACTTACTTTTTTCTCTGAATGGGACACCTGAAATCCCGCCAATAGCGATTCTTTTACATCATGATTTCCATAACAAGCATATACTCCATATTTCGTCTGAATCGAACGCAATAATTCCTTTAATCGTTCTGGATCATCCAAAGCATCATAATCATTGTCAAAAATATCTCCCGCGATACAAACCAGATCAGGCTGTAGTTCATTAATCATAGCAACCATTCGCTCTACCTGTCTTACGCCTACATTATAACCCAAATGCAAATCGGCAATCAACGCTACATTTAACTGCTCGATCTTACCTCCATCTTTTTCAATGTTCACCTCATATACTGTCTTTTTTAATTTTTGTGCATGAAACACTCCATATGTACTCATCCCAATTACTAGTATCATAACAACACTTCCAGTAACTGCAAACACTCGTTTAGAATTAATTGTTTGTTTCGACAACAATCCTGTATGTTTCCCAATCCATTTTCCCAGATCAGCAATTCCAATAAAAAGTAACGCAAATAACATTGTTCCAAGCCAATTATTGCTTAACACTTTCATAAACCGCTGGAATGGAGATGCTGGAAGCCAAAAAGCAACTAACATAGAAGTGGATGCAAAAATATAAATGATTAAATACGGTATAATAAACCATTTCTTCGTCAACAACTTTGTAAAATTGCCCATCCATTTTAAACTTCTGCGGATAATATAATAATTAACCAATAAATATAGGGGTACTAAAATCAAAAAAATCATTCGCTTCTCCTTATTTTTTCGTACTTTATTTAGCTTTAAATGATTCGTTTCTTACCTAAATATAATACTACAATTTAAATACTCAAGCTACTTAATTTTTTCTTACAAAGTCTTTCTTTTTTATGAACAGAAAGTCAATATCCTCTGCTTTCCAACTGTATTATATCAAAAATAAGACAACTGTATATTGAACTATTTTAATTATAGCCTTGTAATCACTGTTTTATAAACTACAACTATAATATAAGAAAACAGTTCCCTATACAGTGTCTTAGAATGAAACTACCTATTTTAAAATAACCTTACAGAAATTTTTCTTTCCTTTTTTTACAACTATACCATTTTTTAATACGTCAGCAGTATAAACTGTAGTTACATCGGTTACTTTTTCTCCATCTACGTTTACACCTCCCTGTTCTACTGCCCGACGTCCTTCGGAACGAGATTTTACTAAGCCAGATTTTTGTAAAACTGTCAAAATATCTGCTGCTTCCTCTCTTAAATCCTCCTGTGTCAATTCTGCCGTTGGCATGTCGGCTGCATTCCCTTTGCTAAACAATGCTCTTGCACTATCCTGTGCCTTTACTGCCTCTTCTTCTCCATGAACTAACTTCGTTAATTCAAATGCTAAAATCTCTTTTGCCTTGTTTAATTGACTGCCTTCCCAGCTCTCCATCTTGTCAATTTCTTCCAATGGCAAAAAGGTTAACATACGAATACATTTTAAAACATCTGCATCGGCTACATTTCTCCAGTATTGGTAAAACTCAAATGGAGATGTCTTATTTGGGTCCAACCAGACTGCACCTGACTGTGTTTTTCCCATCTTATTTCCCTCTGAGTTTAATAACAATGTAATCGTCATCGCACATGCATTTTTTCCAAGCTTACGACGGATTAATTCCGTACCGCCGAGCATATTGCTCCACTGATCGTCTCCCCCAAACTGCAAATTACAGCCGTAGCGTTCGTATAACTGCAAAAAGTCATAACTTTGCATAATCATATAGTTGAATTCCAAGAAACTCAATCCCTTTTCCATACGTTTTTTATAACATTCCGCAGTTAACATACGATTAACACTAAAATGTGGTCCCACATCACGAAGCAGCTCAATATAGTTTAAATCCATCAGCCAGTCTGCATTGTTTACCATAAGTGCCTTTCCTTCTGAGAAATCAATAAACTTACTCATCTGTTTTTTAAAGCATTCACAGTTATGCTGAATCGTCTCCACTGTCATCATCTGACGCATATCGGTTCTTCCAGATGGATCTCCAATCATTCCTGTCCCGCCTCCAATTAAGGCAATTGGCTTATTTCCTGCCATCTGTAAACGCTTCATTAAACATAACGCCATAAAATGTCCTACATGCAGACTGTCCGCCGTTGGGTCAAATCCAATATAAAAAACAGCCTTTCCATTGTTAATCAATTCTCTTATTTCTTCTTCATCTGTAACCTGTGCAATCAATCCTCTTGCCTGAAGTTCTTCATAAATTTTCATTTCAATCTCTCCTTTTCCAAGCATAGTTCTCTTACTTTATAAAATTAAAAATCCCCCGTCCTAAGAAAGGACGAGGGGGAATGCTCGTGGTACCACCTTTATTTACAGACAACTCACATTGTCTGCCTTATCGGGTACATTCTGTAATGAATCTTTAATACCCTTGCGATATAACGGTCGCAGCCGTCACAGCCTACTAATTTCTGTTCGGTGTGCAGCTCAAAGAGGTATTCACAATCAACTTTCCATGTGCTTCTCACCACCCAGCAACTCTCTGTTTGTTCCATTGACTGCTACTTGTTCTTATCCATGCCTTTTTCTATAATATGCTTCATTCTAACAGATAATAATTTTTGTGTCAAGAATTTTATCATATCAATTTAGATAATTTTTATTGTATTTTTTTTATTTTTTTGTTATAATTTCATTATAACCAAGAGGCAAACCTAGTATATAGAAAGGAAAATGACGTAATTCTCCGTGCCTGAGGGAAGTGAAGTTTTGCGTCTGGTAAAAATTATGAAGAAATGTATTATTACAATTAGCCGTAATTATGGTGCTGGTGCAGGAGAAGTCGGACGCCGATTATCCGCTGATTTAAATATTCCATTTTATGATAAAGAAATCCTACATCTTGCCTCTCAATCCAGCGGCATATCTCCAGAAGTTTTAGAAGAAACGGATGAACGTCCAGGAGGAAAAATGTTATATCGCATTATTAAATCATTACATCCTCCAATTAATGATACTGACAGCAATGATCCTTTCATTAGAGATGAAAAAGCATTTCGTTATGAATCAGCCATCATCCGAAAACTTGCAGAAGAACAGTCCTGCATTATTGTTGGACGCTGCGCCGATTATTTATTAAAAGACCGTTCCGATGCAGTTCGTATTTTTATACATGCCAGTCAGGAATTTCGTTTACAGAGAATGAGTTGTTTATTACAGCTTTCCAACCAAGAAGTACTAAAAATTTTGAAAAAAACGGACCGTGTTCGTCAGGCATACTATAACTATTTTACAGGAAATGAATGGCATAATGCATTAAACTATGATTTAACCATTGATACAGAAGTTCTCGGTATTGAAAAATCAGTACAGTTAATCAAAGACTATTTGACATTACGTGGTTTCTTAGAATAAATATACCACCATTTTTCGTATCAGTATTGTTTTCTTAATCACCCAATTTTACATAAAAGAAGCGGGCTGTCCACTGACAATCCGCTTCTTTCCATTATGCCAATAATTATACTGTAATAATACCAAGTCCTTCTAGTACTGCGAAGACTAAAATCGCAATAATACAGAACGGTGCAATGTATTTCATTAAAACTACATATAACTTTTCTCTGCCGAATTTACAGCCGCCTCGCTTTACTTCATCAACTACAAACTTAGTACCAAGTACCCATCCAACTAAAATACAAGTAAGGAATGCTACAATTGGCATTATTACACTATTACTAATAAAATCAAAAAAGCTAAGGAAATCTTTTCCTAACAACGTGATATGACTCCAAACTCCATTTCCAAGAGAAGAAGGAATTCCAATAATAAATGCAAGTATCAATACTACAATACATGCTTTTGGTCTGCTTACATGGAATTTATCCATAGCAAAGGAAATAATGGTTTCCATCAGAGAAATGGAACTTGTAATTGCCGCAAAAAATACAAGTATAAAGAACGCCAAGCCAACCATTCTTCCTGCTGGCATCTGTGCAAATACCTTTGGTAATGTAATAAACATCAATCCAGGTCCCTGGTTCATACCCTCGATACCGCTAAATGATGCAACAGCTGGGATAATCATTAATCCTGCAAAAAGTGCAATTCCCGTATCGAAAAGTTCGATTTGATTAACACAGGCATTTAAGTTAACATCCTTTTTTAAATAGGAACCATATGTGATCATAATACCCATCGCTAAACTCATCGAATAGAACAACTGTCCAAGCGCCGCCAATACCGTCTTTGGTGAGAACTTAGAAAAATCTGGAACTAAATAGTAGTATAATCCACTCATCGTATTTTCTAACGTCAATACATAGATCGTAATTCCTACAATCATAACAACCAAAATTGGCATCATAAACTTTCCAACTTTTTCAATTCCCTTTTCCACCCCAAGAAAAACAATAATTGCCGTTAAAATTAAAAAGATTGCAAACCATGCAAGTGGTTCGACTGGCTCAGCAATAAAGTTTCCAAAAAATGTGTCGCTTGAAACAGCTGGATTCCCTGTTGCATAAACAGCAATATACTTTGTAACCCATCCACCAATTACAGAATAATATGGAAAAATGATAATTGGAACAATCGCAGCCAGATATCCTAAAAAACTAAATCGTTTATCCAATGCCTTATATGCCTTTACGACACTTGTACCTGTCTTTCGTCCAATCGCAATCTCCGTTGTCATTAAAGCAAATCCAAATGTAACTGCTAAAATAACATAAACGAGAAGGAAAATTCCTCCTCCATACTGTGCAGCCAGATATGGAAATCTCCAAAGATTACCCAGACCAACTGCACTTCCAGCAGCAGCTAAAATAAAGCCAAGACTGCCTGTAAAACTACTTCTTTTGCCTTCACTCATAGCATTTACTCCTCTCCTTCGTGCAGCATCTCACACGAATGATACATTTATGAACTTTTATTCTACCATAGAAAATTCGACAAAACAACTGTATTTCTTATATTTTTTTAATATTATTCCACTTCAGTATCTGGCTTTTTCTCTTCTCTTTTTTCTTCTAAACCTTTCATTTCCTCAATCATATATTTCGGACGATGCTTTGCCTCTAAATAAATCTTTCCAATATATTCTCCAATTACTCCAATCGCCAGCAGCTGCAATCCTCCAATTGCCCAAATAGATACCCCAAGGCTGGCCCATCCGCTTACTGTATTTCCCATAAAATGCTGCACAATACAGTAAATCAACATAAAAACGCTCACCAGAAACGACATGCCTCCCATCATACAAATAAAACGAATTGGTTTAATACTAAATGATGTAATTCCTTCAAATGCAAAAGAAATCATCTTTCTTAATGAATACTTTGATTTACCAGCAAATCGCTCCTGTCTTTCATATGTTACGACCGTAGATGGATAGCCAATTTGAGGCACAATTCCTCTTAAAAATAAATTTACTTCATGAAACTCTGCCAGCCGCTCCAATGCTCGTTTACTCATTAACCGATAATCTGCATGATTCGAGACAATTTCTGCACCTAAAAACTTCATTAATCGATAAAACCATCCTGCCGTTGTACGTTTAAAAATCGTATCCGTACGCCGACTGGAACGAACTCCATAAACAATGTCATATCCATCCAAAAATCGATCTACAAACGCTTCGATTGCCTCTACATCATCCTGTAAATCTGCATCCATAGAAATCACTGCATCTGCATAGTTTTTTGCAGTCATTAATCCTGCCAACAATGCGTTTTGATGTCCACAATTTCTAGTTAAATTAATTCCTGCAAACCAATCACTTTCCCAACAAAGAGTTTCAATAATATGCCATGTGTCATCTTCCGATCCGTCATTTACAAATAAAACTTTGCTCTTTTCTGAAATCTTCTTTTCTTTCATTAGCCGCTTTAAAACCTGCTTCAATCGTTTCGACGTTTCTAAGAGTACCTCTTCTTCATTATAACATGGAATAACCAGATAGATAATATTCACTTTTTCTCTCTCCTATTCTGAACATTATTTACTCAAGGATACCGAATTTTTATCATAAAAGTCTGCAATTGCTTCATTTTGCCAGTTATTCGAATCTGCTTGTACGCTATCTGGCTTTAATACTCCAGGAATAATACTAATTGGCTCTACAACTACATCTCTTATAGCTGGATCATGGTATAAATTTAAACGTTGATCCATTTCCGCAGCATAAGTTTGCGCCTTTCCTGATCGAATGGAACGATACGCACTAATACTACTCATTCCCTTATAGTTTGAACTAATAAATCCTGTAATCCCCAAAAACAAAACAAACAGCAAAAATGCAATTGTATGATTCAATTTTAATATTTTTTTACACTCCAATCGTCTGCAAACCCATCCAACCCAATAAAACCAATCCAAAAAACAGAGCAATATAAATGCATAATAATAAATATCAATCTGTCTCTCTGCTCCAATTGTTCCAATCGCATAAAGCGGCGGTGTCATCTGCGCAGCAAATACGCAAAGTGAAACAATGAATACCAAAAGCGGATAACGAAAAGTCATTTTATTTTGCTTTGCAGCGTTCCAAAACAATGGTGTCACAAATACAAGCGCCGTTACAAGCAATAGGTTTGTCCATTCCCCCATTTTTTTCATTGCATAATAAAAAGAGTAGAAAATCGCCTTTGGCGGTGACATTGGATGAATATCTGGAGATGCCGCCCGAACTGCATTGCCTGGTGCAGCCGCACTAATTCCAAGTCCAATCAAAAGCAGCAAAAATGCAATCCCAATAATACGTTTCGCTGGATTTTTTTGACAGGTAAAAATAATTGCCAAAAGACATACGACAATCGTTGTAACAAGTGCAGTCGTATAATTTCCTCCTCCAATAAATAGCGATAAAAAAATAACCACAAAATAGTTAAAAATAGATCTTTTTTTCTTATATGCTATTTTTAACAATATTCCAAATAAAATCAAACTAAGAGAGTAATAAAAGGTGTAATAAATCCCTCCATTAAACCAATAAAAACTTTCTCTCGCAGAAAATACAAGTTGAATCGAAAGGGTTAACACACAGACCGATACGATAATCCAACTAGACTTATCTGCTTTCATATAATAATTACAGATAACAAATAGAAAATAAAATGTTCCAATTACAAACGTTCCAAGCAGCAAAAATGTTGCGATAAAATAATATTGTTCTCCAAATACACCTGGCTGCAATGCAAATAAAAAGACAGCTGAAAACGTCCCCTGCCAATCCAAATACGTCTTTTTTACTTGAGAAAATGCGGTCAAAATCGTTTGCCATATCGAGCCTGTTTCTCTCCATGTATGTACCGTCAAAATACCAAAACTATAATCATCGGCTGCTGGACGATTATAAAAGGAAATTGCCAGCAATGGAATAAGAGAAAGCAGAAACAGCGTCATAAAAACTGCTGCAATAATCTTTATTGACACTTTTTGTTCACCGAACCAATCCAATATTTTTATTATCATAGAATCCTCCTATATTCTAATTACGATTTTTATTATAACATTCATACCCCACTCTTTCAACAATGTTTCACTTACGTTTTTATTGGATTTTTTTCATTTTCCTTTACTTTTAAATAGATGTTAAAAGGACTGGTCAACACTACCAGTCCTTTCTTTTACTCTATCCTTGAACTATTCCATTTTTCTGTCCATACTTTATCCATTGTTTCTGCTGGTTTATAAAACCAATCGTATACCATATATGCCATAATAATTCCCATACATACATCAATTACGGAATGCTGTTTCAAAAACATAGTAGAAAGCACGATTAAAATACATAAAATCTGACTGCTCCAACAGACTGCCCGATTTTTCTTAAATGCTGTTTCATCACAAATTGCCATATTAGTTATCATGGACATATAAACATGTAAACTCGGCAGCACATTGGTTGGAGTATCTGTTTTATATAGCATACGTACTAAATCCACAAAAATATTATCTCTTTCAAATACCTCTGGCCTTAAATCCTGCATATTTGGATATACGGCCGAGATCAAAATAAATACTAGAGTTCCGAAAACAAGGCTAAATGCAAATTTACGAAATCCTTCTTTTCTTATACATGTAACATAAAATACGGTAATTCCAACATAGAAAAACCATAAAAAGTATGGAACTATAAAAAATTCACAGAATGGAATCATATCATCCAATCGTGTATGAATTATATGATAAACCATCCCTCCTCTACCCTGCTCCAAGTACGCAAAACATAGAATATAAAAAATGCCATATAATAATACCATTATAATCTGTTTATATTTTTTCAATACTTTCATAAATGAACGCTCCCCATTTCCTTTCCCTGTATGTTTTGCATTATAGTATAGCTTGTCTATTTATTCAAGTGCTTAATTCTTATAAATTTCTTAAACTTTACCCACCTAATTATGACAATATTTTCCAATGTAGATTCCATCATGAAATGATCATTATTTTCAATCTGGAAAAAAAATAATGATTTCTTGTTGATTTAATTGATTTATCAGGTATAATGTATAAAGAAGTTGGTCTCCCACTTCTTTAAAAGGCATAATAAAATTTCCATTATTTTATTATGTATTACTATATTAAAGAAAAGAGGTTAAGATTAAGATGGCACAAATTGATTTAAGTAAATATGGCATTACTGGAACTACGGAAATCGTGTACAATCCTTCTTATGAAATGTTATTTGAAGAAGAAACTAACCCTAACCTGGAAGGTTTTGAAAAAGGACAGGTAAGTGAACTTGGCGCAGTGAATGTAATGACTGGTGTATATACAGGACGTTCACCAAAAGATAAGTTCATCGTATTTGATGAAAATTCAAAAGATACGGTATGGTGGACTTCCGATGAATATAAGAACGACAACCATCCAGCTACACAAGAAGCATGGGATACCGTTAAAAAAATTGCATTAGACGAACTTTCCAATAAAAGACTTTTTGTAGTAGATGCATTCTGTGGCGCTAACAAAGATACTCGTATGGCAATCCGTTTCATTATGGAAGTAGCATGGCAGGCTCACTTTGTTAAAAATATGTTCATCCGTCCAACTGAAGAAGAATTAAAAGACTTTGAACCTGATTTTATTGTTTATAATGCTTCTAAAGCAAAGGTAGAAAACTATAAAGAGTTAGGATTAAACTCTGAAACAGCTGCAATGTTCAACATTACAAGCCGTGAACAGGTTATCGTTAATACTTGGTACGGCGGAGAAATGAAGAAGGGTATGTTCTCCATGATGAACTACTACCTTCCATTAAAGGGAATCGCTTCTATGCATTGCTCCGCAAACACAGATTTAAATGGCGAAAATACAGCAATCTTCTTTGGTCTTTCTGGTACAGGTAAGACAACTCTGTCTACAGATCCAAAGCGTCTCTTAATCGGTGATGACGAACATGGCTGGGATGATAATGGTATCTTTAACTTTGAAGGCGGCTGCTATGCTAAAGTTATCAACTTAGACAAAGAATCCGAACCAGATATTTACAATGCAATTAAGCGTAACGCCCTTCTGGAAAACGTAACTTTAGATGCTGACGGTAAGATTGACTTTGACGATAAGAGTGTAACAGAAAATACACGTGTATCTTATCCAATTGATCATATTGACAACATTGTTCGCCCAGTTTCTACTGCACCAGCAGCAAAAGAAGTAATCTTCCTTTCCGCAGATGCATTTGGCGTACTTCCTCCAGTATCCATCCTTACTCCAGAACAGACACAATATTATTTCTTGTCTGGTTTCACAGCAAAGCTGGCTGGTACAGAACGTGGTATTACAGAACCTACTCCTACTTTCTCTGCTTGCTTCGGTCAGGCATTCTTAGAACTTCATCCTACAAAGTATGCAGAAGAATTAGTAAAGAGAATGGAACAAAGTGGTGCAAAGGCATATTTAGTAAATACTGGATGGAATGGTACAGGAAAGCGTATCTCCATTCGTGATACTCGTGGAATCATCGATGCAATTCTCAATGGAGATATTTTAAAAGCACCTACAAAGAAGATCCCATTCTTCAACTTTGAAGTTCCAACAGAACTCCCAGGCGTAGATACCAACATTTTGGACCCTCGCAATACTTATGCAGATGCTTCCGAATGGGAAACAAAAGCAAAAGATTTAGCACAGAGATTTATTAAGAACTTTGCAAAATATGAAGGTAATGCAGCTGGAAAGGCTTTAGTTTCCGCTGGTCCTCAATTATAAAAAATAAGAATTTTTCAATTCTTTTTTCTGTATAAATATAGCAAAGCTCCCTTATAAGCAGCAGTTTTTATTCTTTTACTTGTCTGCTTATAAGGGAGCTTTTATCAAGTTAAATTTAATAAAAGCATTAAAATCATAACGATATATACAATTACTCGTAGCAGGGTACCTCTATCTTCTGTAGGGTCCATATTCCATGGGTTTTCTGAAAAAATTCCTGGATCACTTCTTCTTTTTTTATATTCAAACCCATCAATAACATGATGCCAGCCCGTATCATCTGTATATACATCCACATTAGGGGAACTTAATACTCGATAAATGGGCCATTCATATGGTTCACTCTGTATTTGTACTGGAGAATACTCCTCTTCATTTTGAATCTCGATGATTAAAATATACTCTGCCTTTGTATAAATCCTTCCTTTTCTTCCACGTTCTTGATAATAAGATTTCTGACAGTTAACAATCTTTCCTTTTCTTGGAGTGCGCTGCATCGCCTGTTTATGTAGCTTACGAAAATACATCGCTCTCTTTATCTGTTGAAATGTAAAGATAAGCGGAAGCAAACCTGCAACTAAAAATAAAAGCAATTCACCGACTGCCTGTCCGTTCATAATACTACGCAACAGTCCAGAATACCAAATCAGACTAAACAATATTGTATATGGAACTCCTGGCATACTTTCTCTTTTTGTCCGTATCCTTCTCATAAAAATCCCTTCACCTTTTCTTTCTTATTTTTTATTATAGCACTAACCTTCCAAATTACAAACAAAAAAAGCCAGAAGCTTATCCTTTTACTTTTCGATACACTTCCAGCTTTTCTTATTATCGTGATATACAAAAATCTTCCAAATTTTCACTATTTTAACCTCTTTCAGCAAGAAGTCCCTTACCTCTAAAGTAGGGGATGAATTGCGTTCTCACAAGTTATTGACAAGGCAAAATATGATATAATAAAATCAGTCGAAAATAAGAAGGACTGATAAATACATGAAATTAGATAACAATGCACATTCAGTATTTTTGTTGCACTATCATCTTGTACTTGTTATAAAATATCGAAGGAAAGTGTTTGATGATGATATTTCCAACCGTGCAAAAAAAATCTTCGAGTATATAGCTCCGAATTACAATATTACTTTGCAGGAATGGAATCATGATAAAGATCATGTGCATATTTTGTTCAAAGCACATCCCAATTCTGAAATCAGCAAATTCATAAATGCCTATAAAAGTGCAAGCAGTAGGCTTTTGAAAAAAGAATTTCCACAGATACGACAAAAGCTTTGGAAAGAATACTTTTGGAGTCAAAGCTTTTGCTTGCTTACAACAGGTGGTGCACCGATTGAGGTTATCAAGAAATACATAGAAAATCAAGGAATCGATAGACGAAGAAAGAAGTGAAATTAAGTATGGCAAACAAAGCATATAAGTTCAGAATATATCCAAATGCAGAGCAGCAGATTATGTTTGCCAAGACTTTTGGCTGCGTTAGATTCATCTATAATCGTATGCTTGCCGACAAAATAAAGTATTATGAGGAGACAAAACAAAAGCTAAACAACACTCCTGCACAATACAAGAAAGAGTTTGAATGGTTGAAAGAAGTGGATAGCCTTGCTTTGGCTAATGCCCAAATAAATTTGCAAACGGCATATGGTAATTTTTTTAGAAGTCCTAAAATAGGCTTTCCAAAATTCAAATCTAAAAAATCCAATCAAAAAAGTTATACCACAAACTGTGTAAATGGGAATATAACTGTTGAGAATTATTACATCAAACTTCCCAAAATTGGACTTGTAAAGCTAAAACAGCATAGAATGATCCCATCTGGTTATAAATTGAAATCCGTGACGGTAAGCCAAACGTCAAGCGGAAAATATTATGCAAGTGTATTGTTCGAGTACGAAAACCAAGTACAGGAAATCGAACCAAAGACATTTTTAGGGCTTGACTTTTCGATGCATGAACTATACAGAGACAGTAATGGCGATGAGCCTTGCTATCCGAGATATTACAGACAAGCCGAAAAGCGTTTGAAACGTGAACAACGTAAGTTGTCTCTTATGCAAAAAGGCTCTAAGAATCGAGATAAACAGCGTATTAGAGTAGCAAAACATCACGAAAAAGTAGCCAATCAGCGCAAGGATTTTTTGCACAAGCAGTCAAAGCAGATAACCAATGCTTATGATTGTGTTTGTGTGGAAGATCTTAATATGAAAGCGATGTCACAGGCTCTACAGTTCGGCAAATCTATTTCCGATAACGGCTGGGGTATGTTTGTAACATTCCTAAAGTACAAGCTTGAAGAGCAGGGCAAAAAGCTTGTAAAGGTGGATAAGTTTTTCGCAAGTAGTCAGATTTGTTCTTGCTGCGGTTACAAAAACACGGAAACGAAGAATTTGTCGATAAGAGCGTGGGATTGTCCGAAATGCGGCACGCATCATGATAGGGACATAAACGCTGCAATCAATATCAGAAATGAGGGTATGCGAATAGCTTTCGCATAACAACAAAAATACAACGAACCGTAGGACATACGGGGATAGCTCGCTTATGCTGTAGTCAATAGACTGCTCGAACGAGAACCGACTGCTTGCTTTTGCAAGAGGAAGCCCTCACCTCTTTAGGTGGGGGAGGATGTCACTGAAACAAATATAAGTATAAATCCTCCAAATTTGGACGTACCATTACAGGATTCCATTGACTTTCGATTGCCTCTTTTTTCTCTATAATACGAACGACAATCCCATCTTCCTCTGCTATAATATTGCTCACTTTATATTTTTTTGCTATTTCTTTTAAGTCAGCTTCTTTCACTTTTAGTTCCCACACTTGATTCGTTACCATCTTGATCAAATTGGAAGGGGTATCTTTCGCAATCAGCACTCCTTCATTCATTAAAATAAGTTCCTTTGCCGTATATTCGATATCTGACACTACATGTGTAGCAAGCAATACAATTTTATTCAATGCAATCTCACTAATAAGATTTCGAATTCGGATTCGTTCCTTTGGGTCTAAACCTGCGGTTGGTTCATCTAAAATCAGAATCTTCGGATCATTTAACAATGCCTGTGCCAATAAAACTCGCTGCTTCATACCTCCTGATAAGCCTTTCAGCAGCTTCTTACGGTTCTGTGTCATATTTACAACAGAAAGGAGCTGATTAATCTGCTCTTTTGCGTCCTTCCTCTTCATTCCTTTTAACGAAGCCATATACCAGAGAAAATGTTCTACTGTAAATTCATCGTACATTCCTTGCTGCTGAGGCATATAGCCAAGTATTTCTCGATACTGCTTTCCTAACGATTGAATTTTTTTTCCTTCCCAGTATACCGTTCCAGAAGTGGCTGCCAAATTGTCCGTAATAATATTCATCAATGTACTTTTTCCTGCTCCGTTTGGACCGAGTAGACCATAAATTCCTTCCTTCAACACAACAGAAAACTGGTTCAATGCATGTTTTGCTCCATATGTCTTTGTTACCTGTTCAATCTTTAGCTCCATATTTACCTCCTAATGCCGCACCTTTCCATATCTTTTTTAAAAATATTACTGCGAGAATCATTAATATCGCCGAATAAATTCCAAACTGAACGGGATTTTCCTCTAACAGATTATATGGATAAAATGCCTGTGCCAATGTAAATGAGCGCAAAATAGAAATTTTTCCAACTTCCATTAAAACTGGTACTTCAAATAAAAGAATACCAATAATAATTGCTGTTGTCTGCTTTTTTACTTTCATTGTAATCCATGCCATCATAAGAATGAACACCGTCACTCCTAGTAGTTTCAACATACCACCTAATCCAAGCACAGCCCAAATCGGCATATCTCCCAATAAGTCAAATCTTGGAATTGACCATGCAGGTACCGTACAATCTCCAATTGGATGATACTGAATCACATTCCATGCAATCACTCCACGCATCATCCCTCCAATTAAAATAGCAAGAAACAAACAAATTCCAATTCGGACTCGACTCAAACAGCCTCTTCCTTTTCTTGTTGCCAATATCAATCCTGCCTCATTTTTCTTATAATCACTTCCAAATATTTGTACTACGATTAATAAAAGGAATGTACTCCAAACAGCTGCCTGTTGATAATCTCTATTTGGAGAAAAGAACAAATATTCCCAACTCGTTTGATCAATCATTTGGCCAATCGCCTTCGATTTTTCCTGCATCGATAAAACCGTTTTATATTGATCGTAAAACAAATAAAAGCCCTCCAAATTCAGAGGTGTTTCTTCCCCTTCTTCGATTTGTTTCTTTCTCTGCTCAATTTCTCTCTGAAGATCGTTTGTCAACGGTTCTTGGTATTCATTTATCAACACACGATAATTCATTACCTTCGTTTCATAAAGGCTTTCCCTTTGCTGGATGGATGTCATAGCAATCCATCCCATGCAAACCAACAACAAAATTCCTTTCTTTTGAATGAGAAAACGGATCCATTCTTGTTTCGTTAAACGTGTTGTACGATAATAACATAACCAACTACGAATCCAGCTCATAATCCGACTTGATGAAGCTGCCTGCAGTACTGCATTCTTTCTTACAAATCCCCATATTGTCATAGCCATTGCAGTCAATGCCAGAATTGCCAAAATTCCAACCGTCAATGCAATACGACTGACAGGATATGCAAAAATACTAATATTTTGATAAACTCCTAAAATACCATCTGCATCTAAAAACGCAACTGGATTTACATATTTAAAGAAATTCCATACGGATAATGCTGGAATATTGCGAAAACATAAAAATCCAACTCCACTCATCGCTGCAATCAATGCAAAGACTTGTCCAATTCCCGAAAACCAGATACAGGCACATGCAATACAATAAGCAAAGCATAACATTGCCACCGTTTTCATAATAACAAATAAAATAATATATTGCTTTATCGTAATGGGAAGTACACATTCACGAAAACTGGAAATGGATTGAATCGCACGATCCATATTTCCAAACCCAAATAATGCTCCACAGATACAGGCAACTGGTATGTAAAAAAACAGACATAATAAAATCGTAGTAATACCTAAAACCGTTAATTTCTTTCGGATTAGCGTCCCACGTCCATTTCGTGTACTGCGTATCATAGCATATAAACCCTTTTCCTTTTCTTGCCAAAATAATGTACTAATCAGCAGAAAAACTCCAACTAATACAGCCAAATCACTGACAAAATAAGAATTCATTTCTTGAACTCCCCATTCTATACCAGCCTCCAACGGTCTATTCTTGATTTTTTCAAAATCTTCTCCCGTTTTTTGAATATTCCGATAAGAAAAAGAATCTTCCTCTGAGAAAATCGAAAACTTTTTCATACGCTGAGCCTGTTCCTGTACCGTATCCAGATAGGATGGATATTTCTCGATATAATCATATTGCTGCAATAATAGATTAATCGCTATCAGTTCCTTTCCACCTTCTCCAGCTTCCATTCGCTCCTGCCATACTTGCCTTGCCTTCTTATCTCCCAATGTTTCATATTCTTCTTGCAGTGATTGCATAATCGGTTTTAATCCCAGATAATTTTGCTTGTATTCTTGCTGTGTAACATTATAAACTAATATTACAATATTCAAAACAAACAGCAATCCAATTATTTTTTTAAGCATGACATTCTGCCATAGCTTACTCCACTCATACTTCACGAACCTCATTCCTTTATTTTATTACATACAAAAAGTTCTATTGTGTAACAGTAACAATACCTGGATAAGTTTCATCACTAGAAAAATCCATTAATACTTTGACTGCCTTATCTCCCTTTGGTATATCTTCCCGATTGATATAAGAAACTTTAATTCCTCCATCTTCATTTGATCCATACCAGAACAACTTTTCTTTTCCTGCGAAAAAGGAACCACCCCTTACCAATTGAGAAAACTCAGTTACTTTTTTCTGCGTTTTCCAATCATATACCGTCTGTGTTTTATCCTCCTGATTTGTTTCATAATAATAATCGTCATCCTGATGCTGAGATATAAATGATTCCTTCCTTTCGTCACTTCCATCTAAATTCGTGGACCATGTATTGTAATCTTTATACTCTTTCATAATACGATAATAAACCCTTCCATTTGCCATTCTCGCACCAACCACATCAATTCCATCTCCAAATGAAATCTTTTTTACTTTCCCATTCACAAAATTATACTGACATACCGAATGACCACGTTCCTCATCATATTCTGTAAAACTAAGATTTGTTCCAGTTATTCTCAAATATGAAATTTGATTATTGCTTTCCGCACTGTATAATAATTCTTCATCACCTCCCTCAATTGGAATCCGATACACACCCGTTTTCTTATTCGAACCAATTTGACTAAAATCGGAACTATAATAGATATATCCTCTATGTACAATCGCCGTATCAACTGGATTTTCAAATTCATGAATTACTTCTCTTTCTCCACCATCTAAAGAAAGTTTGTCCATTACATATTTTCTTTCTGGCATTCCATTTTCATCCGCTAGCAATTCAATTGCTGCAATATATAGATGCTGTTTATAATAATTCAAATTAGTACAAATCAAACGATCTAATCGCACCATTGCATTACAATCCATTACTTTCATTTGATCCGTTTCTTCCTGATGCAGACAGTTTGGCTTATTACAAAGAGGTGTATACTCCATTGTCTCTTTATCCACATAATAAAGGTAATATCCAACTAACATATAGTAACCATTTTCCACTTCTACAATGGGATGAGGTTCAGTTGTCCAATCATAATATTCTGACTGAAAATCCGTTTCCAAATTAAATTCTTCACTCTCCACTTCTGCCTGATCTGATCCACAAGCAGTTAGAAATAACACCAGCATACATAAAATAAGCAATATTTTTTTCAAAATCTGATCCCTCCTTATAATTTTTTACTTAAACTCTATAAGTTATAATTATAAATATTTTTTATATTATCTATCAATATCTAAATCTCAATATCTCTTAATTTTCAGTTTTTACTACATTATTAATAGTATATATCTAATACTGCCACCACAATGATTATTTTATATTACATTTACGTCTTTTGTTTGTGACCATGAATATGGATCTTTTACAACAGTAAATTGTCCTATTCCAGCTTCTGCTTGAACTCCAGATTTTTGTGCAATTGCTGTACAACTAGTTGCATAATTGCTTGCAGGGACAGAATATCTAGTACCACCATTATACACAAAAATTGCTGTAACATTCATTCCGCATGCTACCGATGCTGTTGCTGTTGCTATTGACTCATTTGTTACATTATCAATCGTTATCGTTCCCGTTGCATTAAATGCAGCTGTACTTCCGCTTATACTTGCTGAATTTCTGCTTGCAAATGCTGGAACAAAGTTACTAAGTGTCATAATTCCAACAAGTGCAATCGCCACAATTTTCTTCTTCATACAATCATTCTTCTATTTCTTCATTCTTATTTATGGTGTCGGTATAAAATCATATAAATTAACGTTACTCTGGTTTTAAAGTTGTCTATATTACTTCGTTTGTGTTCTTATTTTACTACACTTTTCATTTTTTATCTATATTGTACTAAATATTTCCATAATTTTTCCATTTAATCTATATTTTTTCCATATTATTTTTCTTTACTATTTTCTTACACCGTTTTTTTATTTATCTTTTAGTTATTTTTCTTTTTCTTATACTATTTTTAACCAAAGAAATATATATCTCCAAAACATTTCATTCCACCTTCTAACAATCACTCTATCCTTTGAAAAATTTTTCCCGTTTTTTGAATGCTTCAATACTCTTATTAAAAATTTTCCTTTATTTCATAATAATCTTCGTTCAATTGATATGCCACAAAACTTTCTTTTTTCAAGTCTTCCATCTAATTTTGTGACATATCATTTTATCCCTTTCCCACTTTTATTTACTTAATGACTATTCAATGACAATGCCTGGACGAGTTTCACTCTTGGAAAAATCCATTAACACTTTCACTGCTGTATTTCCTTTTGCTATATCTTCCCGATCAATATAAGAAACTTTAATTCCTCCTCTATCATTTAATACATACCAGAATAACTTTCCTTTTCCTGCAAAGAAAGAATCCCCTCCTCCTAATTGAGAAAACTCAGTCACTTTTTTCTGTGTTTTCCAATCATATACTGTCTGTGTTTTATCCTCTGGATTTGTTTCATAATAATAATCATCATCCTGGTGTTGAGATACAAATGATTCCTTCTTTTCATCATTTCCATCCAAATTTGTGGACCATGTGTTATAATCTTTGTATTCTTTCATAGTACGATAATACACTCTTCCATTTGCTACCCTATCAGCAACTACGTCAATTCCATCCCCAAATGAAGTCTTTTTTACCTCTCCATCTACCAGATTATACCAGCATACCGAATCACCCTGTTCTTCGTCATATTCTGTAAAACTAAGATTCGTTCCAATTATTCTCAAATACGAGATTTGATTATCGTTTTCCGCACTATATAGTAATTCTTCCTCTCCTCCCTCAATTGGAACCCGATACACACCCGTTTTCTCATTCGAGCCAATTTGACTGAAACTAGAGCTATAATAGATGTATCCTCTATGTACAATCGCTGTATCAACAGGATTTTCAAATTCATGAACGATTTCTCGTTCTCCACCATCCAACGAAATTTTATCCATTACATATTTAGTTTCTGGCATTCCATTTTCATCTATTAATAGTTCAACTGCTGCAATATATAAATGCTGATTATAATAATTTAAACTAGTATGAAGTGAAATATTTAATCGAACCATTGCATTACAATCCATTACCTTTGTTTGATCTGTTTCTTCTTGATGTAAGCAGTTTGGCTTATTACAGAGCGGTGTATACTCCATCGTTTCCTTATCTACATAATAAATATAATATCCAACGATGATATAATATCCATCCTCCACTTCCACTATAGGATGAGTCTCCGAAGTTAAATCATAATATTCTGATTGAAAATCTGTTTCTAGATTAAATTCTTCATTTTCCACTGCTATTTGATCCGATCCACAAGCTGTTAAAAATAATACTAGCATACATAAAATAAGCAATATTTTTTTCAAAATTTAATACCTCCTAGTATAATAATGGTGTAGTCAATCAAGACTACTTGGTTAATAAATCTCTATAAATCAGATAACAGAAGAAGGTGTTCTTCCTTCATCAGATGTTATCAAAAAATACTGATCATGTCTGACGGTTCCTGATAGACACCGGATAAAACATAAGATATTATCCTTAGGATAGGGCAAAGAATGCATACCTCCTTGGGAGGCTGATTCTTATCAGCCGATACCTATCATTAAGTCAATTCGTCCATTCGACAGGATTTTATGTTTTAGTTGATTGGGAGCCCGAAAGCTATACCTGTATCACATGCTAGATTGTGTACCTGTCCATTTGGAAATGGAACCCTATCAGAAAGGAGTTTTCTCTCATGGCAAACAAAGTTATTCTTCATCTTGATGATTTATTCCTCTCTGTTGGTATTGATGTCAGCGCTGACTTCTCCTGGATATCTATTGCTCTGCCTAACCAACAATTCGTAGGAAAACCTTATAAAATCCTACACAATAAAATGAATTCCCTTACAACCGCTGTTTCCAAAATAAAAGAAGCAGAAGAGTTGTATTCTTTGGGAAGTCGCATTTTCTTTGAATCCATGAGAATTTATCATTCCCCACTCTTCTGCTATCTTCGTGATAAAGGTTTTAACTGCTCAGTTATTAATCCTATCATCACTAAGAATAATACAAATATCAATATACGAAAAGTACATAATGACCGTTTTGATTCAAAAAAAGCTGCTTTAGCTGGCTTGAAGCCAGATTGAAAGGTTTCTCTTATGCCTTCTGACCTTTCCCTCAACTGTCGTAACCTTTGTCGTGAATACTATGATTTAATGGACAATCGCAGTGTTTATGTGAATAAGCTTTAGGGAAAATTACGCATGGCTTTCCCACAATACCTTGGCATTTTTTCCAAAGTTACTACCAATACATCCCTTACATTATTGGAAAACTATACCTCCCCATCCGCCTTTATTGAAGCAGACAGGCATGAGATCATTGATACCATTAAATCAACTGCACGCTTTGGCCTTACCTATGCCCAGAACAAGTATCATGCCACTATCCAGACTGCAAATGAAGCAAACAAATTCGGTTACATCATTGACAATAATATCAAGCGTATCCAGCTATATATTCGTTTTATCCATAAATACGACAAAGAAATCGCCAGCATACTCGATGTCCTGCATGAGCTGGTGGATACACACGAGGGTACAGATTTTGTAAATCAGATCCATTTGATTGAAACCTTTAAGGGTGCAGGTTTTTTATCTGCTGTATCTCTCATGGGAGAGATCGGCGATTTTTCTACTTTTTCAAAGCCAAAGCAACTTTTTGTCTACTTTGGTCTTGATCCAGCAGTCAAACAATCTGGCAAATTTGAAGACACAAGGATTCAAATGTCCAAGAGAGGCTCTGCTATTGCCAGACGGGTGACTCATACACTGGCGTTACAAAGCATCCGTACATCCCGCACAGGAGAAACCAAAAATCCAGTACTCCGTGATTACTAAAAAATATGAATCAAAGCTTGTAGCCATGGGCGCTGTTTCGCATAAGGTATGCAACATCCTGTTTGCGATACTCAGAGATAACAAACCTTTTAAGATCATTCCTCCATAGGAGCATAACAAACAATACAATGCTGCTAAATGCGACATAGCTGCATAAAATACTGTAAATCCAACGAATCAATATCTTTTTGAAAAATGATAGTTTCATCAAGGGGAAAGTCTACCCTTTTTTAGGAGAAAAATATTTTTCATTTATCTATTGACATTTATTAGCTGGACTTATATATTCAAATATTTTTATTCAAATTTTATAAATTTTGCAAATATTTTTTACATTACCTATTGATAATTAAACTTCAACATTTCTTAATCTTCAACTCTTACTACACCATTAATAGTATATATCTAATACTGCCACCACAATTATTATTTATTATATCACAGGTACTTCACATGCATCTCCCCACACAGCTGTTCCATTTGTAATAGTAAATTCTCCTCTTGCTTTTTCTGCTTGAACTCCAGATTTTTGTGCAACCGCTGTGCAACTCGTTGCATAATTACTTGTATATCCATAATGTTCTTGACCACCATTATAGATAAAAACTGCTGTAACATTCATTCCACACGCTACTGATGCAGTTGCCGTTGCTATTGCCTCATTTGTTACATTATCAATCGTTGCCGTCCCAGTCGCACTAAATTTAGTTGTGCTTCCACTTATACTTGTTGAATTTCTGCTTGCAAACGCTGGAACAAAGTTACTAAGTGTCATAATTCCTACAAGTGCAATCGCCACAATTTTCTTTCTCATATAGTTATCCTCCTATTTCTTCATTCTTATTTATGGTGGCAGTATAGAATCACATAAATTAAAATTATTATAGTTTTAAGGTCGTTTATATAACCTCTTTTTTATAGAATTTAATTTCTGTTCTTATATTACTACACTTTTCTTTTTTTGTCTATATTATACTAAATACTTTCTATAATTTTTCCATTTAATCTATATTTTTTTCATATTATTTTTCTTTACTATTATTTTATACCGTTTTTTTATCTATTTTTTTATTCTAATTAACTTTCTTTTTTATATTATTTTTATCTATCATTCCTTTTATAAAACGCTTCATTTCATAATAACCTTCATCCAAAGGATATGTCACAAAATTTTCCTTTAAAGGTGAAACTGGGAATCTTTTCTCCTATCTAATAAAAAAGCTATGATGGTTTTATTTTTTACCTTCATAGCTTTCCTATTATTATTGTGATATATCTCAAACATCCAATGGATATTTTTTACTTATTCACAAGATGCCAATACCTGTTTTAATTCTTGTGCTGATTTTTTTAACTGTTCATTTTCTTCTGTGTTAAATTCAATTTCTAATACTTGTTCTGCCCCATCTCTTCCTATAATGGTTGGAATGCTCAAACATAAATCGGATAAACCATACTCTCCATCTAATAGGACGGAAACTGGTGCTACGGTATGACTATCTCTAACAATTGCCTCTGCAATTCTGGCTGCTGCCATACCGATTCCATAATAGGTTGCTCCTTTTCGTTCAATAATTTCATACGCACTGTCTCGAACAGCATGATAGATTTCATCCATCTCATTTTGGAAGTTTTCGCATCCTCGTAACTTGCCAAATTGTTGTACATCAATGCCATAAATATTTGCACAACTCCAAACCGCCAGTTCACTGTCTCCATGTTCTCCAATAATAAATGCATGAATATTGCGGCTATCTACTTTTAATTTTTCGCTTAATAGATACTTTAATCTTGCAGTATCTAAAACAGTTCCTGAACCAATTACTCTCTTTGGAGAATAACCCGACTCTTTTAAAGCAACATGGGTCAAAACATCAACTGGATTGGAAACAATCAAGAGAATTCCTTCACAATCTGCTTTTTTAATCTCTCCGATAATGGATTTCATAATTCTAGCATTTTTCTGCACTAAATCCAAACGAGTTTCTCCAGGTTTTTGATTTGCCCCAGCAGTAATAATAATTACTGCTGCATCTTTAATATCTTTGTACTCTCCTGCATAAATATCCATGGCATGAGAAAAAGGCAGGCCATGACTAATATCCATAGCCTCCCCTTCTGCTTTTTTATGATCTGCATCAATTAATACTAATTCAGAGAAAATTCCCTTCTGCATCAATGAATACGCAATTGTAGAACCAACAAATCCACATCCAATGATCGCAGCTTTTTGTATATCTACCATAAATTCGTTGCCTCCTTGCAAAAATTCAAGACTCGCAAGTCTTGGAGCAGGATTCGGATCAGCACTTATCATACTTCTCCGAACCCTTGTACATCCTCTTTACTATCCTATCATTTTCCAAAAAGGCAAAATTCATTCATAAAATTTTATACAAAATATGCTTTGCTATATATTAATTTGATTTTGATTCCTAATGACTGCATAGTCGGTAATTCCTTCCCCTGTATTTGGATGCTTTTTAGAATAAACTTGATCCACTGCAAAAATAGCAAGCAAGACAAGACAGATTGGAACTAAGATTTTTAATTTAATTTTTCGAATCTGATTGTCTAATAGTGGAGCAAGGAAATATACAATTGCCATACCTCCAACTCCAAATACAAACAATCCTTCCGCACAAATACGTCCATGTAAATTTAGGAAATATCCGCTATAATCCCACCATCGAACTCCTCCATGGGTAAGTTCCAAATAGTAAGCTGTAAAATATTCCACACATCCACATAGAATTACTGTAAGTATAAATTGAAGGACTGGTTTTTTTCTAAATTTATTTAATAAAATCAGAATTAACATTCCTCCCGTTCCATAAATCGGCAGCCATGGTCCTTGTAATACTCCTCGGTTTACAAATTCTCCATCTGTAATTAAATGTAAACTTACTTCCCATAACCATCCAATAAAAGAGAAAATAAAAAACATCAAAACAAGTGACCAAATCGTATAATGACGCATATAATAAATCATTTCTACTTTCTTACGCTTGTTTTTCTCTGGTATGGAGAATAATCGGTTTGGATACACCTTTCCTTCTACTGCTTCTTTTAAGCCTGCAATTCTAACATGTCTCATCTGACTTTTTTCATATTCCAATTCTTTTTTTGATCCTACAAGTAAAATTCCAAACCAATTTGCTAAAAATTTCCTTATTCCCTTTAACTCTTTTAATTCCTCTACAGGACTTGCCATTACTTCCAACACATCTGCATAAGTTTGATTGATCACTTCCTGAGATGCTTTTTCATATAAATAAGTATCGTTTAATAATTCAGCTCCAGGAATTTCTTTTTCTTTTGCTAACTTACGAAGTTGAATATAATACTGTGTAAACGTTGCAGTCCAATAGGAATTTGTAAACAAAATCTTCCCAAGTCCAATTGTCAAAACTCCAAAAAAATACCACCAAATAAAAGAAAGTTGTAAAACAAAGCATTCCCATTTATGCCCTTTCATCATCTTACGAGAAAGTGTAATTGCTTCTTTTGCAGAAAGATCTGGATTTTCTGCAACAATATATGGAACCATCTTATAAGAGAAATATTTAATAATTCCTCCTATAATAGTAAATGACCAAAAAAGCTGATACATACCTGTCACAAACATAACCCAGGAAGCTTTAAACCACTTTTTTACATGAATCAGATACAAAAACTTCTGAACCTGCACTTTTTCATAAGTGGCTCCCTCTAAAAATAATCTCCGCAAAATTACGCCATATGTATTCGTTACAAAAAACCAAAAAGCTCCAACTAATATCATTCCAACTAATATTAAAATCATTGTTGTAATACTTGGAGAATTGAGAATTGAATTCATTGCCGAAATAATCGTTACAAGTATGGAACCTGAAGTAACATTATTCACAATAGATGCTAAAACTCCCCGACTTCTTCCTAATACTTGATTTTCCTGTTCTACTTCTTCTTGTTTAATCTGTTCTGCAATTTGTCTTCCTGATTCTTCATCTCCCTCCAATGCGGCACGAACCGCATCCACTAATCCTGGAGAATCATTTCTTCCCACAGTAATAACCTCTGTTGTATTTTCTCTTATCCCCTGATTTTGTTCCATAAACGTTAAAGAACCTGCAAATTCGGTTCCTAAATAGGCAGAAATCAGACAAGCGGCAACAAAAATCCAGTAATGCTTTTTTACTGATTTTTTCGCTCTTTTTTTCATCGCTTTTCTCGTTAACATTTTTTCCTCCATTCTATGTACACTTATAATACCATCAAACAGTAATGATTTCTTACTATATATGCCAGTTTCACAAACACAGTATAATCATTTTTTCATTGCTTCGCAATTATTTTAACATTATTGTTCCTATATCTCAATAATAATATTTTTTTCATAATTCTATCTTTCTTAATTTTCGCTAAAACAAATCATAGTTATACAAAACGAGAAGCTGGCTGTAATCCGCTTCTCGTTTCATTTTATTATTGTCCATAAATTGTATTATGAAGCCGTTGAATTGTCTCGGCATAATTCGGAACGATATCCTGTCCAAGATAAGAGTACAATCCATCATATGGGACACGATCTTGTACAATTTCATACTGAATCCATTCTGGAATCTTTAACAACTTTCCTGCCAATTCTCCTTCTGGAATATTATGAGAAATAAGTGGCAACGCATTGCTAATCAAATTATTTAATTGTCCAAGATCCAACTGTCTTGCCTTTAATATTACCTGTTCTAATACACGACGCTGTCTGGAAGTACGTTCATAGTCATAATATCCCACATATCGAATACGGGAAAACGCCAATGCCTGTTCTCCATTCATATGAACCATACCTGCTGTAAAATTTGTTCCAATGGAATTATTCAAATAATCTGCTTCTTCTTGGTATAATTCTAGATCGACTCCTCCAACTAAATCAATCAACTGTGACATAGACGTGAAATCTACACTTGCGTAATTATTAATATCAATCTTAAAGTTTTCTTCCAATGTCTGTACAAGCAGAGGTCCTGCACCTCTGGCGTAGGCAGAGTTTAATTTCCTTGCCCCAATATTTGGAATTACGACGTATAAATCACGCATAAAAGAGGTCATATAAATTTTTTTCTTGGATTCATTAACTGAAATCAAAATCATAGAATCTGAATTTCCATACCAGCTCGTATCACGACGATCCGAACCAATTAATAGAATATTGTAAACTTCATTACTATTAGCAGTGTCTACATGATCTAGTTCTGCTAATTCTGATTCCAGTTTGGCAGCATCTTCTTCCGATAATGTACTATTTTCGGTTGATTCTTCCGTTGATCCTTCTTGCGTTGTTTGGTCTTCATAATAAATAGAAACATCTTCATCTTTAATATAGTTACTTTTGTTATAATAGCTTTTCCAAACACCATACACAACTGCTAAAACAAGAAAAAGGAAAATTAGAATTCCAAATATAATAACAAAAATTTTTCTCTTCGGTTTTTTCTGGTTTTTCACTCGTTTTCCTCTCTTTCTATATAATAATCTAATGTAAAAAATTATACCATAACAAAACCAAAGTACAAGTACTCAATCATTACAAAATTCTTACATTTATATACACTATTTCCACTTCTATACAATCTTCCTTTATATTATAAACTTCCACTAGTACTGGAGCTGTCTTGCAATGAACCCGATCAGTCTATGTTTTTAAAGAAAAGTTATGAAGTTGGAATACGTTTAACAAAATTGATTTTGGAGAAACAAAAACAGCACTAATGGTGGGGAGAAAACTCCCCTTTATTAGTGCTTAAATCAAGTAATTAAACTGCTTCCACAAAAATTAATTTACTTCTAAAATCTCCGATTTCAGCTGATACTGAGATTCCTGCGTTCATCAATGTGCTTCCCAAATAATGATTTCCATCAATCTGATAAGATTGGTTTGGATCTAAACCTTTTAATCTCATATATTTACTCTTGGCATTCGCTCGGGCAAGTACTTGCACATAGAAAACAAGTGCTCTTTTCTTATTTTTATCCACAATCATCCAACTATCATAACATCCATTTTCTGCATAGGATGCCAGACGATAATAATCCCCTTCTCGAATCAAATCATTATACTTATGATAATTCTGTACTTGTACTTTTACTTTTTCCTTTTCTTCCTCGGTTAACTTTGTAATGTCTAATTCATATCCAAACGTACCAAGTAATGCGACGTTTCCTCTCGTCTCAAACGGTGTGACACGTCCAACCGCATGATTTGGACATACACTTACATGAGCTCCCATTGTAGATACTGGATAGATCAATGCAGTTCCTTCTTGAATTGCTAAACGTTCAATTGCATCCGTATCATCCGAACACCAAATTTGTGGACTGTAAAACAACATTCCTGGATCAAAGCGTGCCCCTCCGCTGGAACAATTCTCCAACAAAATATATGGGAAATCTTTAGTCAACCGTTCTTGCATTTTATATACTCCAAGTACATAACGGTGATACAATTCTCCTTGGCGATCTGCTGGCCACTGGAAACTTCCCATCGTTGTTAATTGGCGATTCATATCCCATTTTACATATTGAATGTCTGCGCTTCTTAATACGTTGGCAATCATTTCATAAACGGCATCCACTACTTCATCTCGGGAAAGATCTAATACATATTGTGCACGGCTTTGTGTAATCTCACGTCCTGGAATTTGTAATGCCCAATCTGGATGTTTTTTATATAATTCAGAGTCTGGAGAAATCATTTCAGGTTCTACCCAAATTCCAAATGACATTCCCGTTTTTTTCACATCTTCTACTAACTTGTTTAATCCGCCTTTCAACTTTTCTTCATTGACAAACCAATCGCCTAAAGAACTATCATCGTTTTCACGATGTCCAAACCATCCATCATCCATTACTAACATTTCAATTCCCAGCTTGGAAGCTTCTTGTGCGATATCTAAAAGTTTTCTTTCATTAAACTTAAAATAAGTTCCTTCCCAATTATTAATTAAAATTGGTCTTTTTTTATGAAGATAACTGCTGCGAATCAAATGATTGCGATATAAGTCATGAAAACTTCTTGTCATCTTTCCTAATCCCTCATCCGAATAAATCATTACAACCTCTGGAGCAGTAAATACTTCTCCTGGTTCCAGTTTCCATGTGAATCCTTCTGGATGAATTCCCATTAACATTCGAACCGAATCAAATTGATTTTTTTCCACCTGAGCGATAAAATTACCAGAATATACAAAATTCATTGCATAGACTTCTCCGATATCTTGATTTGTTTCTGGTGTAACAAATGCCATAAATGGATGCTCTTGATGACCAGACTCTCCTTTAAATGAAGCAATATTCTGTCTTCCATATCCAATCGGCATTCTCTGTATATGCCGTTCCCTTCCCCATGAGCCGAATAATCCAATCACTTCAAAGTTTCGATCGTCCATATCCAAACACGCACTCAAAACTTTTTCTAAATAAAAGTTTGACTTTCCTATATTTTTTACAATTACAGAGCGAGTAATCGCATCTTCCTCTTCAAACACGGTATAGAGTAACTGAACTTCCATCCCTAATGTCTCATCTCTACAGAATAATTCCAATGTTGTACAGTCTTCTTCTCCTCCCCATGTAGCAGGTAGTCCTTCCAATTCAGGTTTTCCAGCTATAATTTGATAGCTCTGATAGGACAGTTCACTTGCTCGATGTCCCTCTTCACTTCTAACGCAAAATGCACTCTCTCGATAATCTCCCATTCCTGTTTCTGGATATTCCATTGGAGCCATATCTAAGAATGAATTTTTCTCTCTTTGATTCACCGAAGGTATGAATGGAGGTTCATTTTCTCGCAGCAAATAACGAATATTTGTATCTTCTAATTTTCTCCCATAGTATAAATGATTCAAGTACATTCCGTCTGTAACCGCAATTCCATACGTTGTGTTTTTCGTGTTTAACAAAAACACTTTGTTTGTTTCATCAAAAATAATTCCCATTTTTTCCTCCTGTTGTTTTTATTTTGAAAAGATCTCTTATTACAAATCTCTTTTATTATTTTTCTATTATGTCCTAATACAAAACTTTTATATAAAAACTATACCACGGCTCCTTCATTTATGATATAATAAACATTGATAAAAATTGTATAAATCTCTTATAAGGAACATTATTATGAAACCAATTTTTGAATACAACGATACATTAAATAACCCTTATGAAGCATTCCTTTTTAATAGCCAGACAAACCCCTTTCCAATCACACCGCATTGGCATTATTTTATTGAGATTATCTATCTATTAAACGGAGATGCCTGTGTTCAATCTGGAACACAAACCTTTATACTACAGCCTGGAGATTTGCTAATCTTTCATCCTCAAGTAATTCACTCCATTTCCTTTCATACAGCTCCTGCACTACAGTATTATGTAATTAAATTTGCTCCTGTATATTTAAATCTAGCAAACAGCAATCTTCCAAGCCTCTCCAGTCTTCTTCATATGGTTCAAGAAAATCCGAAACTTCCCATCATTTTTCGGAAACAACAATTAGAGGAATTCCCATTAAAAGACTTATTGGAACGATCCGTTCAAGTCATTACTAAAAAAGAATTTGGATATGATATTATCCTTCACTCCTACTATTGTCTGATTATTGCAGAACTGCTTAAAATTTGGAAAAAACAAGGATTTCAAATTAATCCACAGCAACAGAAAAATTCGATCCATGAACGCTTTGCCTCCATTGCCGAATACATTATCCAGCATTATCAAGAACCTCTTTCTGTGTCTTCAATTGCCAAACATTTTCATATGAGTTATTCTCACTTTGCCCTAAAATTCAAAGAATATTATGGACAGTCTTGCAAGGACTTTATCAAACAAATCCGTATTCAAAAAGCGGAAGATTTATTACGATTCACAGATTTAGATCTATCCTATATTAGCCAGGAGACAGGTTTTTGTGATTGCAGCCATTTTATTCATGTTTTTAAAGAATATCACGGCATCACTCCGAAAAAGTTTCGTCAGCTTTCCATGAATCGGATAGGGGAGATTTGACCCTCCCCTTCCACACCACGTAGCGTACCGTTCG
>OEQY01000059.1_pt1 | contig 38648 bp, 30 predicted proteins | sample 1539871 | NCBI WGS metagenome assembly OEQY01 (sample SAMEA3891877, study PRJEB23780) | metagenome | biome: terrestrial biome; feature: animal house; material: Caecal content | place: Italy | collected 2015-05-05 | reverse complement strand
TCAGTGGAAAAGCTATGTGTTAACTTTACCCACAAATTGGTTTAAAACTATTTTAGAACTATCTACACATCCCTATGCTTTAATGATAGATGGGATTATCGTAATTGGGTTATTATGCTTCCTTATATATGGACTTATCAAAATTTATTAATTTATTAGGAGGGGATTTATACTTTAACAGTATTTTTAATTTTGAGGATAATTTTGAGGGAAGAGTTCCTAATAATAGAGATAAAATTGAAGACATCTATAGAAAGACAAATGGAAAATGGGAAAAGATAGACGGTGATAATAAAAAAAATTTAGAAACAATAGAGTTTAATCAAGGAAAGCACCAGTATATTCTGTGCTTTCATTGCAATGAATATGAGTCTTCTTTTATGTGGAAGTTATACGCAGAAAATAAGGGGATTGCAATTTGTACTACAAAGCAAAGATTAGAAAAATGTTTTGATGGAAGAAAAGATATTATAATAGAACCTGTTAAGTATGTTGACTATGATAAAATTCCAAAAGAAGACGACAAAGAGAGTAAAGAAATATCAAATTTTGCTCTTTATAAGAGAAAGAGTTTTGAAGCCGAAAAAGAAGTCAGATGTATTCTCACTGATATTAACAATAGCTATCCTGAAAAAAAAGGAATTTTAGTTCCAGTGAAATTGGAAGTATTAATTGATCGTATATATGTTTCTCCATATGCTCCTAGGTATTTGAGGAATGATATAGAAAGAATTGTAAAATTACATGGCTTAAAAATAGATGTTATATCCTCCAAATTGAATGAATTGAGTTAATTTAACAAAATCAAAAAACACTTTTTTTTACTTATATTTTACAAATAATTTAAACTTCTCTGGTGGTTTCTCCTCCATATTTTTCCTATAATGGGTTTGCGATTCAAGTTTTCTAGTGAAAGGAAGGATTGAGAAAAACGATTATGAGAAGAAAGAAAAGAGTAATCATTGCATTATTAACAGCTACGATTGCTACAATGACAGCAGTTCCTGTTTTTGCAGCAGCACCTCCAGATGGAAAGACGGATGCTTCTTCTACACCTGCGGCAGCGAATGGCGCATGGGAAGCATGGATGGAACAATGGGAGGAAAAAAAGGGAGATTGGACAATTGTTTCTTTAAGCCCTGGAACGAATGAGACAGAGATGAATTTTAGCTGGTATTCGGAATCTCCGAATGCGGTTTTAACGGTTAGCCAGAATGAAGATATGAGTCAGCCATTACAGCAAATACCGATTCAGGGGCAGGCTGGTCCTGTAAAGGTAGAAGATGGAGTGGAAACTAATTATTATGTCTGTCAAACTACAGTAAAGGATCTGGTACCTGGAACTTATTATTATCAGGTGGATCAAAGAGAGGTGGAGTCGTTTACTGTAAGAGATAGTCAGGATGCATTTAGTTTTATTTTTATTGGAGACCCACAGATTGGTTCGTCCAATGAATTGAAGGGAACGGATACAGCAGAGTTTTATCAGGCTCAGTCCGATGCAGTTCGGAATGATTCTTTTAACTGGAATCATACATTAAATCAGGCTCTGGCGAAGTCTCCGAATGCAAGCTTTGTTGTTTCAGCAGGAGATCAGATTCAGACGACGAAGAAAAAAGCTCCAAATGGAGATGGCGCAAATAGTGAGATTGAATACACGGGATATTTGCTGCCAGATGCTTTAACCTCTTTGCCAGTTGCTACTACAGTTGGAAATCATGATGCAGACAACCCAAATTATACGTATCATTTTAATGTTCCGAATGAAAGTGAATTAGGATCGAATGGAATTGCAGGAGGAGATTATTATTATACATATGGGGATGCTTTGTTTATCATGTTGAATACACAGGATACAAATGCAGCAGAGCATAAGAAGTTTATAGAAGAAACGGTTGCTGCAAATCCAGATAAAACATGGAGAATTGTAACATTGCATCAGGATATTTATGGTTCTGGAGAACATTCCAATGAGCCAGAAATTACAAATTTGCGTTATACATTGGTGCCATATTTTGAACAATATGATATTGATGTTGTATTGACAGGTCATGACCATATTTATTCTCGTTCTGAGATTTTACAAGGTGGAAAAAAGACCGTAGAATATACGGACGAACAGTTTGAGGAACAACTGGATAAGGATATGGATGCAGGAGAAAATCCAGAAGGTCGTTATATTGCAGTTGCCAATATTAAAGATGATACGACCGATCCAGACGAGAGAGCTTATTTAGATTATTTGAAAGCCGTTATGGATGAGGATGCCATTGAACAGGTGAATACCGATGGTCAGGCGGTTGTAAATCCAGAAGGAATTTTATATATGACTGCGAACTCTTCTTCTGGAAGTAAGTATTATGATTTAGTTCCAAGAATGCAAAGTTATATCGCAGCGAGATGGCAGGAAGATGTACCAACCTATTCGATTGTAGATATAACCGATGAAAGTTTTACAATTACAACGTATCGTACCGATAACAATGAAAAAATTGATGATAGTTTCACGATTTTAAAAACAGCAGAAGAACAGCAAACGCCAACGGTTTCCTATAGTACACATGTACAAAATAAAGGATGGCAGGAATTTGTACAAAATGGTGAGACAAGTGGAGCAACCGAAGAAAACCTTCGTATTGAAGCAGTAAAAATGAACTTAGAAGGTTTAGATGTAGATGGAACAATTCAATACCGCACGCATGTACAGAATGAAGGATGGCAAGAGTTTGTGAGTTCCGATGCAGTTAGTGGAACGACAGGAAAGAACCTTCGTGTGGAAGCAATGCAGATTCAGCTGACTGGAACGGCAGCAGAGCAATATGATGTTTATTATCGCAGCTATGTAGAAGGAATAGGATGGTTGGATTGGGCATCCAATGGCGCCACTTCTGGAAGTGTTGGATTTTCTAAACGGATTACAGGTTTGCAAGTACAGCTTGTAAAAAAAGGAGAACAAGCTCCTGGGGAAACAGCCAATCCATATTTAAAAACTCCGACGATCTCTTATCGTGCCCATGTGCAAAACATTGGATGGATGGATTGGAGACAGAGCGGAATCGTAGGGACAACGGGGCAGAGTCTTCGTTTAGAAGCGTTTCATATAATGTTAGATTCTATGTTTACAGGTGATATAGAATATTATGCCCATGTACAGAATCAGGGCTGGCAGTCAGTAAAGAAAAATGGAGAAATTGCAGGAACAACTGGTGCAAATCTTCGTTTGGAAGCAGTTCGGATGAATCTGACAGGGGAAATTGCAGAACAGTATAATATTTCTTACCGTGTTCATGTACAAAATGAAGGATGGACGAAATGGAGTTCAAATGGAGAAGTTGCAGGAACGGTAGGAAAGTGCTTGCGATTAGAAGCAATGGATATACGATTAGAAAAGAAATAATAGGAAGAGGAATCGATTTATGAACCACAGACGAGTTAGTCGTAAAGAGATTCTAAGGAGAGGGTGCATCCTAATTGGGTGCATCATCTTCTTTTTGTTTCTCTATCAATACAATCAAATAGAAAAAGCTACATTATTGACAACGGATAATCGGAGTTTTGAAAAAGCAGTTGTGACGGAGATTGTAAAGGATAATCTGCAAGAAAGTGGAACGAGAACAGGAGAACAGATTGTAAAGCTAAAACTTTTGACAGGTGAGAAAAAAGATACAATTATAGAAGCAAATAGTTCATCCAGCTATTTATTTGGGGCTGTGTGTAAACCAGGAATGAAAGTAATTGCCTTAGTTAGTACGGCGGAGGATACGATCGCTGCGTCAGTATATAGTTATGACCGAACCTTTTTACTGTATGGGATTGTGATTGTATTTTTACTTACAGTATGGTTATTGGGAGGAAAAAAAGGATTTGCAGCGGTCTGTGGATTGGTATTTACATTTATTTGTATTATTTATCTCTTTTTGCCTATGATTTACCGTGGGGTATCACCGTGTTGGGCGGCAATTTTAGTGGTAGCAATTACCACAATTGTAACAATGTATTTAATTGGAGGAGCCTCAAGAAAGACGATTTCTGCAATTGTAGGTACGATTGCAGGCGTAGGGATTGCAGGAATATTTGCATTTATCTGTGGAAAATTGACACAAATATCGGGATACAATGTATCCGATATTGATAGTTTAGTATATATACAAGAAAAGACAGGAATTAAAATTGGAGAATTGTTGTTTGCAGGAATTTTGATTGCTGCATTGGGAGCGGTTATGGATGTAGCAATGTCAATTGCTTCTACAATACAGGAAATACATGATAAAAATCCAGCTCTGACTAGAAAAGAATTGTTTTGGTCAGGCATTCATGTAGGACGGGATGTAATGGGAACGATGTCCAATACATTGGTATTGGCATTTACAGGAGGATCAATTAATACATTGGTGTTTGTATATAGCTATAATTATTCTCATTTACAGCTGATGAATATGTATGATATTGGAATTGAAATTATACAAGGAATTTCAGCGAGTATGGGAGTAATTTTAACGGTTCCATTCGTGGCATTTGTAAGTGCATGGCTATTAAAAAATAAGAAATAATAGTAGTATGTTTTTAGAAGTAGGGGAAAAATCATCTATTTTTAAATAATGGTAAACAAAAAAGAATGTTAATAAAATATCGATACTTGATTTTCTCATCCATATGTATTATTCTTAATAAGAAAGCAAATGAAACCACTTACACTATACAATTTAATGGGAAATACTGCTTGGGGAAGCAGGTAAAGTTGTAATTTTTACTGAATCTCATTTGCTTAATAAGATATTGCTGCTAGAAGCGGCGAATGGAGGTATATTATGGGTGAAGTTAGAGGTAATGTAATTGTAGGTCAGTCAGGAGGACCGACAGCAGTTATCAATTCCAGTTTAGTAGGGGTTTACAAGACTGCAAAGGACAGAGGAGCAAAAAAAGTTTATGGAATGCTGCATGGAATTCAAGGGCTTTTGGAAGAACGGTTTGTAGATTTGGACGATCATATCAAAAGTGATTTGGATATTGAATTATTAAAACGCACACCATCTTCTTATTTGGGATCTTGCCGTTATAAGCTGCCAGAAATCCATGAAGATCAGGAAATCTATAAGAAGATTTTTGCGATTCTGGACAAGCTGGAGATTGAATACTTCTTTTATATCGGTGGAAACGATTCCATGGATACGATTAAGAAATTATCCGATTATTCTATTTTAAATGGAAGTAAGATTCGTTTTATGGGAGTTCCAAAAACAATCGATAATGACTTAGCTGCAACGGATCATACACCTGGTTATGGAAGTGCTGCCAAATATATTGGCTCTATTACAAAAGAAGTGATTCGGGATGGTTTAGTTTATGACCAACAAAGTGTTACATTGTTGGAAATCATGGGTAGAAATGCTGGATGGTTAACAGGTGCAGCTGCATTGGCAAAGTGCGAAGACTGCGAAGGTCCAGATATGATTTTCTTACCAGAAATTGTGTTTGATGTGGATGCATTTATGTATAAAGTTGGAGAACTCCATAAGAAGAAAAAATCCGTTGTTGTAGCAATTTCAGAAGGTGTGAAAGTAGCGGATGGACGTTATGTTTGTGAATTGACCGATAATATTGATTATGTGGATGCATTTGGCCATAAACAATTGACGGGAACGGCACGTTATTTGGCACAAAAGATTTCCAGAGAGGTAGTTGGATGTAAGACAAGAGCAATCGAATTTAACTCCTTGCAGCGCTGCGCTTCTCATATCGTTTCTCGTGTAGATATCACAGAAGCATTCCAAGTAGGTGGAGCAGCAGTAAAAGCTGCTTTTGAAGGAGAAACTGGAAAAATGATTATTTTGAAGCGTGTATCCGATGATCCATATATTTGTGTTACCGATATTTATGATGTACATAAAGTTGCAAATGTGGAAAAGAAAGTACCAAGGGAATGGATCAATGAGGCAGGAGACTATGTAACACCGGAATTTGTAAATTATATTAAGCCATTAATTCAGGCAGAATTAACACCGATTATGGTAGATGGACTTCCAAGACATTTATATTATACGGAGAAACTGTAAAACCAAATGAAAATTGAAAAATAACTTCCTAGAAGACTCCCCTTTGAAATAGAAAATTTCTAATAAGGGGAGTCTTTGTATTGCTGTCATAGCCTATAAAAAAGAAAATGAGAAAAAATATATATTATGAAAAAAAGAACTACTTGACATTGGAAAAAATATAATTTATACTAGGAAATGTAAATACTATACCCCTGTGGGGTGTATGGAGGTGGATTATGAAACAAAAGTTTGACGTGACGGGAATGACGTGCAGTGCCTGTAGTGCCCATGTAGAAAAGTCAGTCAGGAAACTGGATGGGGTACTTGAAGTAAACGTGAATTTACTTCAGAATTCCATGTCTGTGGAATATGATGAAAATAAATTAAATGATGATCAGATTATACAGGCTGTTATAGATGGAGGATATGGGGCTTCTGTAAAAGGAAAGCAGACGGCACAGGAAACGGCAAAAGATGCTGGAAAGTCCGTTATTCAGGAACAGATTGCATCAATGAAAAAAAGGCTGATTCTTTCCTTTGTCTTTTTAATTCCGTTGTTTTACATTTCCATGGGTCATATGATGGGAGCACCGCTTCCGAATATTTTAACGGGTCATGAAAATATAATGGTGTTTGCTTTAACGCAGTTATTTTTGACACTTCCAATTATGTATGTAAATCGTAAATATTATAAAGTTGGATTTAAGACATTATTTCATGGAGCACCCAATATGGACTCTTTGATTGCGATTGGTTCGTCAGCGGCGGCGATTTACAGTATTTATTCGATCTTTTGTATGGGATATTATATGGGGCATGGACAAATGGATTTGGCGCATTCCCATGCAATGGATTTGTACTTTGAGTCCGCAGGTATGATATTGACGTTAATTACCGTTGGAAAATTTTTAGAGACTCGTTCAAAAGGAAGAACGTCCGATGCAATTACAAAATTAATGAATTTGGCACCAAAGACTGCCATTGTTTTAAAAAATGGTATGGAAGTAGAAGTTCCGATTGAACAAGTGGCAGTGGGAGATATTTTGGTAGTACGTCCAGGTCAGAGTATTCCAGTCGATGGGGTTTTGACAGAAGGAAATTCTTCTGTCGATGAAGCTGCGATTACAGGAGAGAGTATTCCTGTAGAAAAATCAGTAGGAGATACGGTAATTAGTGCTACGATTAATAAGTCGGGATTCTTTCAAATGCGTGCGACAAGAGTTGGCGATGATACAACATTGGCTCAGATTGTGCGGTTAGTGGAAGAAGCAGGAAGTTCCAAAGCTCCGATTGCCAAATTGGCAGATAAGGTAAGCGGAATTTTTGTACCAGTTGTTATTACAATTGCAGTTATATCGGCAGTCATTTGGTTAATTGCTGGATATTCCTTTGCATTTGCATTATCCATTGGAATTGCGGTGCTCGTCATTTCTTGCCCATGTGCATTGGGGTTGGCTACGCCAACTGCCATTATGGTTGGTACAGGAAAGGGAGCGGAAAATGGAATTCTAATTAAATCCGCAGAAAGTTTAGAAATTGCACATGAAGTACACACAGTTGTATTGGATAAGACGGGTACTGTTACAGAAGGAAAGCCAGTTGTAACGGATATAATTGCACAGGAGGGAGTGGATCCGTTCTGGTTATTGCAGGCGGCTGCATCGATTGAACATGCTTCGGAGCATCCATTATCCGATGCAGTAACGGAATACGCAAAAAAGAGTAACTGTAGTTTATTAGAGGTAGAGCAGTTTGAGTCCATAACAGGACGAGGGATTAAAGGAATTGTCAAAGGACATTGGATTTATGCTGGAAATGCGAAGATGATGGAAGAAATGCAAATTCCAGTTCGCAATAAAAAACTGGCAGAACAATTAGCCGAAGATGGCAAAACGACATTGTTTTTTGCTGAAGATAAAAAAATGCTCGGTATGATTGCAGTGGCAGATGTGATTAAGCAGACAAGTCGCCAGGCGATTGCAGAGATGAAAAAAATGGGATTAGAAGTGGTAATGCTTACTGGAGATAACAAAAAAACAGCACAAGCAATTCAAAAGCAAGTTGGAATTGATCGTGTGATCGCAGAAGTTATGCCACAAGACAAAGAAAGTGAAATCAAAAAAATCCAGCAGCAAGGCAAAAAAGTTGCGATGGTTGGAGATGGAATTAACGATGCTCCAGCATTGGTACGTGCCGATGTGGGAATTGCAATTGGAGCAGGTACCGATGTGGCGATTGATGCAGCGGATATTGTGTTAATGAAGAGTGATTTATTGGATTGTGTATCTGCAATTCAATTAAGTAAAGCTGTAATTCGAAATATAAAAGAAAATCTGTTTTGGGCATTCTTTTATAATGTAATTGGAATTCCAATAGCAGCAGGCGCTCTTTATATTCCGTTTGCATTAAAACTCAATCCAATGATTGGAGCAGCAGCAATGAGCTTTAGCTCTGTGTTTGTAGTGAGTAATGCACTGCGTTTAAAGAGATTTAAACCAAGCTTTCGCAAACATAGTAATCAAGAAGTATCTTGTGCATCTGCGACATCGGCAGCATGCCCATTAAGTCCAACAGAATATCCAGTCAATACTGGTTCTGATAATCAAGTAGAAAAGGAGAAAAATGAAATGAAGAAAACAATGAAAATTGAAGGAATGATGTGTCCACATTGTGTTGCAAGAGTAACGGATGCATTGAATAAACTAGATGGAGTAACCGCACAGGTAAACTTGGAAGATAAGGCTGCCTATGTAACCGTTGAAGACGGAGTGAGTGATGAAACACTTACAAAAGCGGTAACCGATGCAGGTTATACCGTTGTTTCTGTAGAGTAAACGAAAAGAGAGGAGATATCTATGCAGGCGGACAAAAATAAAATAAATCGACTGTTAAAAACAGCGAGAGGTCAAATTGATGGAATATTAAAAATGATTGAGGAAGATCGCTATTGTGTGGATATTTCCAATCAGTTAATGGCAACGCAGGCAATTCTTAAACGTGCCAATCAAGAAATTATCCGTGCTCATATGAAATGCTGTGTCAAAGATGCAATGGAGCAGGGAAATGCGGAAGAGAAAATAGAAGAATTGATTGGCTTGATGGATAAAATTGCAAAGAATTAGAAAAGAAGACAGAAAAAAACAGTGTATGGAAGAAGCGTTTATTTTTCCATACACTGTTTTTTATATCATAATAAAATTTTAACATTTATTTTCTGTTTTAAGAAAGAGACTTCTTTTGTTCTCTTAAAAATTTAATTGCAGAAATGCCTGCCTTGGCTCCCTCCCCAACAGCGGTAGATACTTGAAGGATTCCCCCAATACAATCTCCAGCTGCAAAAACACCTGGAAGAGCGGTTGCCATGGAATCGTCTACGACGATTTTATCATTTTCTAATAAAAGCCCTAGTTTTTTTGCCAAATCACTTCCGTTTGCAGTACCAAGTGCAACGAACAAACCAGATACTTCGAGTGTAGTGTCATCTTCAAACACAACTCCCTTTAAAGAAGTATCGCCATTGAGCTGACGAATTGGAGTTGGAATAACATCCATTTCTTTCGGAAAGTCCACTTGCGGTTCCAATCCATTGGTAAGAATTGTTACGTGACTAGCCATTGGAAGTAATTCCTGTGCTTCGTGAAGCGCATATTCTCCATTGCCAAGGACGGCAACATCCTTGCCACGGTAAAAAAATGCATCACAAACCGCACAGTAGCTAACCCCTTTTCCCTCCAATTCTGGTAGATGAGGAATCTTTACTTTATTTCTAGGAGCTCCTGTAGCAAGAATAATTGCTTTAGAGTCAATGGTTTGATTGCTGGTACTGGTGGAAAAGCTGCCATTCCAGGCAATTCCTACAACTTCTTCTTCTATGAACGTACCACCCAAAGTAATGACTTGGTTACGGCCTCGTTCAAGTAGAGCTTCTCCAGAAATTGGCTCTTCTAAACCGAAGTAATTTTCAATTTTTTCCGCCATTTTTAAAGAACTATGATCGGTTCCTATGACAGTGACAGAAAATCCAGCACGTAAAATATAAAGCGCAGCGGATAAACCAGCAGGACCAGCTCCAATAATAACGGCATCTTTCATTGAAACTCCCCCTTTAGATTATGCACGAATCATGGATTCAATGGAAGATTTTGGAACAACACCAACGGATTGATTTACAACCTGTCCATTTTTCAACACAATAAGTGTAGGAATACTCATGATAGAAAATTGTTCTGCAAGTTCTGGTTGTTCATCTACGTTAACTTTGCAAACCTTTACGGTTGGATTTTCTTCTGCTACCTCATCTACAACAGGAGAAAGCATGCGGCATGGTCCGCACCATGTTGCCCAAAAATCAATTAAAACGGTTTGAGAAGTCTGAACAGCTTCCGATTGAAAGTTTTCTTTTGTTAATGTTATAACTGCCATAATAATCGCTCCTTTTGTTAAATATTTTCCTGAAAATTCAGAGAAAGGGGCTGCTGCACAATATTCTATGCAACAGTCCCTGTCAATCAATGTCTAGGTTCTATTATAATATAATGGAAAAAAATCCGTTTGTAAAGGGTATTTCCTATGTATTTACTGGAAAATAAAATTCATTTTATTGTCGAATTTCTTGCACACTCTTGCTAATTGTATGACTGATTGGTTCCCATTTTACTGGTTTTACAAGTGCTGCAATGGAGATTGGAATATACGTAAACGTATATAGTGGGAAGGTAAAGATATATAAAATTTTCTTCCACATTGGTGCATAAATCCGTTTCCACTGTGTAATTGTAGTAATAATACCAAAGAACAATAGAGAAAGATAAATGCCGTATAAATTTTCTCCTACTCGAAGTAATGCAGCTTCGGCAATAAATTCTCTGCCGCTATAAATACCAACAACGGCTAAAGTAGTATTCATAATAATAGTAGCAAGTGTAAGCAATGTAGCAGGGGCAATTGTCATTAACATATCATAGCAAATAAAACTACGATCTTTTATACATTTCTTCAATAGTTGTCCGCCATAATTGGCAGTTACTTGGTAGAATCCCTTTGCCCAACGCATTCTCTGCTTCCAAGAAGTCTGGAAAGAAACAGGCTGCTCATCGTATAATACTGCGTTTTCACAGTAACCAATTTTCTCATTGTGAAGTACGCTGTCCATGGAAAACTCAATATCCTCTGTAAGTAAATGATGTTTCCAACCACCATTTCTCTTGATGATATCACTGGAAACGAGGAAACCAGTTCCAGAAATAGTACAGCTTAAATTACAGCGCATTCTAGCACCATTTAAATATTTGGATTCACGTAAGAACCAAAGTGCGTATCCAGCGGAAATCCAATTGGAACCGTAATTTTTGGAGTTACGATAGCTGGTAAGAATACGATAGCCCTGATCAAATGTACGATTCATTTCATATACATAGTTGTTTTCCAATACGTTGTCTGCATCAAAAACCATATAGCCTTCATAAGCTTCTAATCCAATGGTTTCTTCGATTTTGGAAAATGCGTAGTCAAGTGCATAGCCTTTTCCAACGAGCTGATGATTAAAGCGTTCATAAACAGTGGCTCCATAACTTCTCGCAATCTCAGCCGTGTTATCGGTACAGTTATCTGCTACAACAAAAACATCTAATAATTCTTTTGGATACTTCTGATCATTAATGCTTTGCAATAGTTCTCCGATTACTGCACTTTCATTTCGAGCTGAAATTAGGATTGCAAATTTGTGCATCTTTTTTGGTGTATGTTCCAGACTGCGATCCTTTTTAAAGCAACAAATAAATACATAGACAATCTGATAAGCATAACACAGGAAGAAAAGAAGCAAAATAAACAAGTTGAAATTTTTAATAAATGTGAGCATACAATCTCTCCTTCATCTGCGGAACACTACGTTCCTCCCTTTCTAGTATAAACATATATAGTATACTATTAAAAATGTGTTTTTTGTGTGTCTTACGCTTTAAGATTTTCTGAATATAATCTGAAAGTTTTTATAAAAAAGTTTGAGTTATACCGTTAAGAGAAAAATAGGAGTCGCTATTTTCTCTATTTTTTTGAAAAATAAAGATTATACTTATGCAAAACATACAAATAATCCATAGAAAATATGTGAAAAAATACTTCTAAAAATATAAATTTGTAATTATTAAAGAAAACCTATTGACAGATTTGAAAATATCAGACATAATAATTAAGGTTGCTTAAGAATTTCAATTCATTTTGGAGACGTATCGAAGAGGCCATAACGAGAACGACTCGAAATCGTTTGATCGGTCAAAAGCCGGTCCGTGGGTTCGAATCCCACCGTCTCCGTTAAAAAGTAAATGTTTACTCAAACTTCCTCTTATGTATTACACCTGCAAGTAAATAGATTGCTTGCAGGTGTTTTCATGTTGTTCTTGACAATAAGAGGAAAGAAAAGGTAGAATATAGGAAAATTTATCTAATAAAGGAGAAGTTTTATGAAAATTAAGGACATTTTGGCGCAAGATAAAGTAACACTATCGTTTGAAGTATTTCCTCCTAAAACCAATCTTAATTATGAATCAGTAGAAAAGGCTACAACGGAAATTGCACAGTTGAAGCCAGATTTTATGAGCGTGACATATGGAGCTGGAGGAGGAACCAGTGAATTTACCGTCGATATTGCATCGAATCTCTACCATAATTATGGAGTGAATTCATTGGCACATCTAACTTGTGTATCTTCTACAAAAGAACAGGTTCATCGTGTTGTGGAGCGTTTAAAAGAGGAAGGATTGGAGAATATATTAGCATTAAGAGGAGATTTGCCAAAGGATCGGACCGTTTTGGAAAATGCAGAATATCAATATGCCTCAGAGCTTATTTATGATTTAAAACAGTTGGGAGATTTTTGTATTGGAGGTGCCTGTTATCCAGAAGGACATACCGAATCTGCGAATAAAGAGGAGGATATTCAGCACTTAAAAGAAAAAGTAGAGGCAGGCTGCGAGTTTTTAACAACACAGATGTTTTTTGATAACAATATTTTATATAATTTCTTATACCGAATTCGAGAGAAGGGAATTACAGTTCCAGTTATCGCAGGAATTATGCCTGTAACGAACGGAAAACAGATGAAACGAATTTGTGAACTTTCAGGAACCTATTTGCCAACCCGTTTCAAAGCGATCGTAGATAAGTTTGGAGATACGCCGGATGCGATGAAGCAGGCAGGAATTGCTTATGCAACGGATCAAATTATTGATTTGATTGCAAATGGAATTCGCCATATTCATGTTTATTCAATGAATAAGCCAGAAGTAGCAGCTGGAATTCAGGCAAATCTTTCTGAAATTATTAAATAGAGGATTGAATCCTATGATTTTAATTGATGAAAAAGAGGTACTTCGTTATCTTGGATATGGAAGAAACGAAGCAGATGTACAAGTAATGCAGTCCATACAGTTTGCCATTGAAAAGTTGCAGCAGGCGGCGCAGCCAAGGTGGCTGTATCAGATCTTCCCTTTGCAGTTAGAATCTGAAAATCAGATTAATTTTTCCTGTTTTAAAGCACATTCCAAAAACCTTGGCAAAAATCTAAAAGGATGTGAAAGAGTTATTCTTTTTGCTGCTACGCTTGGAATTCAGGTGGATTTACTTATTGAACGTTATGTCAAGCTTCAGATTAGTCAGGGTGTAATTATGCAAGCCGCTGCTGCTGCAATGATTGAACAGTTTTGTGATGAATGTCAGGAAGAACTTCGTCAAAAAATGGAGTCGGAAGGATGGTATTTAAGACCAAGATTTAGTCCAGGCTATGGAGATTTTTCTTTAAATCATCAAACGGAGATTATCTCTGTACTACAGTGTCCAAAAAAAATTGGACTGACACTTACAGATAGTTTGTTAATGGCGCCTGCCAAATCCGTGACCGCAGTAATTGGGTTAAGCAGAATAAAGCAGCCTTGTCATAGACATGGATGTGAGGTATGTGAAAAAAAAGACTGCGTTTTTCGCAGATAGGAGAGAAAGGAGACTTCCATGACGATAAGAGAAAAGCTTGGAAAGGAACTAATATTTTTTGATGGAGGAACGGGGACAATTTTACAAGAGCAGGGATTGAAAGCAGGAGAGCTGCCAGAAATCTGGAATATAGAACATAGAGAAGCCATTGTCTCCTTGCATAAAAATTATTTGCTTGCAGGTGCAGATATTTTAAAAACAAATACATTTGGAGCGAACCGTTTAAAATTTCCAGGAGGCGAAGGATATGATTTGACTGAAATTGTAACGGCAGCCATTCAAAATGCAAAGCAGGCAGTTGATGAAGTGGGAGGAAAACAGCGTTATATTGCGTTGGATATTGGACCAACAGGAAAACTATTAAAGCCAATGGGAGATCTGGATTTTGAAGATGCTTGTAATTTATTTAAAGAAGTTGTTCAAATTGGCGTTGCCTGTGGAGTGGATTTAGTTCTAATTGAGACGATGAGTGACAGTTACGAGGCGAAGGCAGCAGTTCTGGCAGTAAAAGAAACTTGTGATCTTCCAGTTTTTGTAACAACGATTTATGGAGAAAATGGAAAATTGCTTACAGGAGGGAATACAGAATCCACCGTTGCATTATTAGAAGGACTTGGCGTAGATGCACTTGGAATTAACTGTGGATTAGGTCCTGTTCAGATGAAGGGAATTTGTGAACAACTACTCCAATACGCTTCCATTCCAGTGATTGTCAATCCAAATGCAGGTTTGCCAAGAAGTGAGAATGGAAAGACGGTGTTTGATGTTACACCAGAGCAATTTACGAATACAATGGAAGAAATTGCTAAAATGGGGGCATGGGGGCTTGGCGGATGTTGTGGAACAACGCCAGAACATATCCGAATGTTAGTACAGCGCTGTAGCTCCATTGCTCCAGTTCCGATTGTTCCAAAAGAGCGTACCGTTGTTTCGTCCTATGCACAAGCCGTAGTAATAGGAAAACATCCAGTCATCATTGGAGAACGAATCAATCCAACAGGAAAATCGAAATTTAAACAGGCGCTTCGAGATCATAATTTGGAGTATATTTTAAATGAAGGACTGACACAGCAGGAAAAAGGCGCCCATATTTTAGATGTCAACGTTGGATTACCAGAAATTGATGAAGTTAGTATGATGGAAGAAGTAATAAAAGAATTGCAAAGTATTTTGGATTTACCACTGCAAATTGATACTTCTAATTTTGAAGCGATGGAACGTGCGATGCGTGTTTATAATGGAAAACCAATGATTAATTCCGTTAATGGAAAACAGGAAGTCATGGATGCCGTCTTTCCACTTGTGAAAAAATACGGGGGTGTAGTTGTTGGACTTGCATTGGATGAAAATGGGATTCCTGAGACTGTGCAGGGGCGAATCGAAGTAGCGGAAAAAATTTATCGCACTGCAAAGAGTTATGGAATTGAGCCAAAGGATATTGTAATTGATGCATTGGCTATGACAATTAGTTCGGACAGCAGTTCGGCGCTTGTAACGCTGGAAACATTGAGACGAATTCGAGACGAATATCATGGAAAGACAATTTTGGGTGTATCCAATATTTCGTTTGGGCTTCCTCAGCGTGAAATTGTAAATGCTACGTTCTATACGATGGCAATGCAAAATGGATTAAGTTGTGGAATTATTAATCCAAATTCAGAGGCAATGATGCGTTCCTATTACGCATTTAAAGCGTTGTCCGATTTAGATGAACAATGCGGTGATTATATTGCTCATTATGCCAATTCCGTTTCTGCTGCGCCAGCTTTAGCGAAGCAATCCGATCTGACGTTGGCACAGGCAATTGAAAAAGGATTAAAGGAAAGAGCAAGCGAACTGACCGCCGAATTAATTCAAACGAAAGAAGCATTGGATCTTATTAATGAACAATTAATTCCTGCGTTGGATCGAGTAGGGAAAGGATTTGAAAAAGGAACGATATTTCTTCCACAGCTTTTAATGAGTGCGGAAGCGGCAAAAGCAGCATTTGAAGTAATTAAGACAGAAATGGAGAAATCGGGACAAGTCCAGGAAAAGAAGGGAAAAATTATTTTAGCAACAGTAAAAGGCGATATTCATGATATTGGAAAAAATATTGTAAAAGTGTTGCTGGAAAATTATAGTTATGAAGTATACGATCTTGGAAAAGATGTTCCGCCAGAGAAAATTGTAGAAACTGCGATAAAAGAAAATATAAAACTAGTTGGGTTAAGTGCATTAATGACGACTACCGTTGTGAATATGGAAGCCACGATTCAGTTATTAAGAAAAGAAAAACCAGATACAAAGATCGTAGTAGGAGGAGCTGTTTTAACGCCAGAATATGCAAAATCAATTGGAGCGGACTGCTATGCAAAAGATGCAATGGCAACCGTACATTATGCACAGGAAATATTAGGATAAGATTTGCATAGGGCAGGTGGAAATGCCTGCATTTCCATTTGCCGTCCTATGCAAATAAGCGAAGGATTAAGATTGTTCGATTTGTTGATAAAGATAAGCCAATGCTTCTTTAATTCCTCCCATTTCATCAATAATCCCTTCTTGAACCGCCTGTTTTCCAACTAAAATGGAACCAACGTCTCTTGTTAAAGTAGTCGTATCGGTCATGAGCTCTAATACACGTTGTTCTGAAATATTGGAGTGCCGAGTAATAAATCCAACGATTCGATCTTGAATTCGTTTAAAATAATCATAACTCTGTCTCACTCCGATGATTGTTCCATTCATACGAACGGGATGGATCATCATAGTTGCAGTAGGGACGATAAAGGAATGATTCGTACTAACGGCAAGCGGCACCCCGATGGAATGGCTTCCTCCTAATACGAGAGAAACGGTTGGAATACTGAGAGAAGCGATCATTTCTGCAATGGCAAGGCCTGCCTCTACATCCCCTCCAACCGTATTAATCAGCATTAGAAGCCCTTGAATTTTTTTATTGTCTTCAATTGCAGCAAGCTGAGGAAGCACATGTTCATACTTTGTGGATTTTAGATTGCTTGCAAGGCATTCATGCCCCTCTACTTCTCCGATAATGCTTAATAAGTAGATCGTATCGTGATGGGAATTATCTTCCAAAATACATTGCCCATTTTCTCGGATTTGTTCTGCGGTTTTGGTTTGTTTATGCGGCTGATTGGAAGAATCTCCCTGTGTGGAATCCAATGCAGAATTGGCAGAGGAATAAAAATTTTGTGTTTCCTGTGGATGAGTCATAAAATTTTCTTGCAGCATAATTACCTCCTAATATTGGTTTCCAGGTAAGAACTGGAAATACTTTGCATAAATTTCTAACTGCTGAGAAAGATATTCGTTACAGTATTTGAGATTTTAGAAAAAATATGTAAGAAAGAAAAGAAAAAATAGAAAAAGGATGGGAAGTATGCTATAATAAAGAATGTTGACAAAATGGTTAGAAGAATAGGAGGGGAAAACTTATGGCAACAGGAAGGAAATCGTCTCAGGCAGCGGTATCCAATGGGAGCAAGTCCAGCAAGAAAAAGAGCACTTCTTCCAGTCGTACTTCCTCAAATCGTCGTGTAACATCCTCTCGGACTGTTTCCAATACAACGAAGGGTACACAAAAAAGAAAGAACATTTCTCATAAAAAAGAAGAAAAACATAGTTTTCCTTTGAAAAGAGAAATTATTGTGATTGCAGTACTTGCAATTAGTGTTTTAATTCTCATTAGCTGTTTTTCAGATGAAACTTCCCCGATTTGGTGGCTTCATTTTGCCGTTTTTTTTATTTTTGGAAAGATTGGATATTTCGTTCCAGCACTTTTATTTTTTACTGTCTGCTTTATTTTGTCTAATCAAGGAGATGATAGACTGCGCAGAAAATTATTTGGAGGAGTACTTTGCCTCATTGCTTTGTTGGGAATTTTCCAATTGATTTTTACGACGCAAGCAAGTAATGGAGGAGGAGTGCTGGGGCTGTTGATTGTAGATGTGTTTGGACCATGGCTTGGAGATATCGGAACCTATGTTGTTATGGCGGCATTTGCAGCGATTGGAACGGTAATTATTACAGAACGTTCACTGATGCACTTGATTAAGCAAAGATCTCAAAAAGCATATTCTACGGTTAAGACAAATGTAACAACCTATCAGGAAAAACGTGGAGAAAAAAAGGCAATCCGAAATCAAGTAAAAAAAATAAATGCAAAATCGGATCCTTCTGCGGACATTTTATCTGGCAGTTCCATTGAAGATATCCCAATTAGAGGAATTGCGGATATTTCATTAAAAGAACAGGAACCAGAAATACGACCCGTGTTAAAGGATAATAAGCAAAAAGAAATATCCATTGATCTTCCATGGAAGGTGAACCGACATTTTACAGATACAGAAGAGACGGGACCAGAGTTTCCGCTTCGTCGTCAAGTGGCAAAAGATCCCTATATGGAAGAGAAAAATGAAAAAAAACCACGGGCAATTCGCAAGAAACCATCGTTTACTGTAGAGGGAAGTGATCCAAATGCTCAGATGAAAACCGTGAAAACTTCTTCTGGAAAAGTCATTACCGTACCGCTGGAGCATGTTTCAGCGACTCAAAAGGCTCCAGAAAAAGAGAGCAAACCAGTGGAAAAAAGAGAAGCTTCCAAACAAGAAACGAAGTTAGATGCAGCTCAAAAAGAATATAAGTTTCCTCCGCTTTCGCTGCTTCGTACTGCGAGAGGAGGGATTGGACAAAAAAATAAAGAGCAAGAGGTTCGCAGTACGGCAATGAAATTACAGCAAACATTGCAAAACTTTGGTGTAGGAGTGACGGTTACAAATATTAGTTGTGGACCGGCGGTTACTCGGTATGAATTGCATCCAGAGCAGGGCGTGAAAGTAAGTAAGATTGTTTCTTTGACGGATGATATTAAGCTAAATTTGGCAGCTGCCGATATTCGTATTGAAGCGCCGATTCCAGGTAAAGCAGCGATTGGAATTGAAGTTCCAAATAAGGAAAATCAAGAAGTTATGCTTCGGGAACTTTTAGAAAGTCAGGAATTTTTAACCCATCCTTCGAAGATTGCATTTGCAGTGGGGAAAAATATTGCGGGAAACCCAATTGTATCCGATATTGCACAGATGCCGCATCTTTTAATTGCAGGTGCGACTGGATCAGGAAAATCGGTTTGTATTAATACATTGATCATGAGTATTTTGTACAAAGCAAAACCATCCGAAGTAAAATTAATTATGGTCGATCCAAAAGTGGTGGAACTAAGTGTCTACAATGGAATTCCTCATTTGATGATTCCAGTTGTCACCGATCCTAAAAAAGCAGCAGGAGCATTGAATTGGGCAGTGACGGAGATGACTGAGCGCTACCATAAGTTTGCAGAATACAATGTGAGAGACCGAAGAGGATATAATGCAGCAATTGATCGTATGCCAACGATGGAAGGAGTAGAAAAGCCGAAAAAACTGCCTCAGATTGTAATTATTGTCGATGAGCTGGCAGATTTAATGATGGTTGCACCTGGAGAAGTGGAAGATGCCATTTGTCGTTTGGCTCAAATGGCACGTGCGGCAGGAATTCATCTTGTAATTGCCACACAGCGTCCATCCGTTAATGTAGTAACAGGATTGATCAAGGCCAATGTACCATCTCGAATTGCTTTTTCTGTCTCTTCAGGAGTGGATTCTCGAACAATTATTGATATGAATGGAGCAGAGAAACTATTAGGAAGAGGGGATATGTTATTCTATCCATCTGGGTATCAAAAACCAGAACGAGTGCAAGGTGCATTTGTTTCAGATGCAGAAGTATCCAAAGTAGTACAATTTTTATCGGAACAGACGGATGTGGATGGCGCAGAAAAAGATAAGGGATTAGATATTACGGTCAATCAAGCGGTACCGTCTGTAGATAAATCCGCAGAACGAGATGAATATTTTGAGGCAGCAGGCAGATTTTTGATTGAAAAAGATCGAGCATCGATTGGAATGTTACAGAGAATGTTCAAGATAGGATTTAACCGTGCGGCAAGAATTGTAGAACAATTGGCACAGGCAGGGGTAGTTGGAAAAGAAGAAGGAACCAAGCCTCGTAAAATTTTAATGACGATGCAGGAATTTGAAGAAATGCTTCAAAAAAAACAATAAAGGATTTATGAAATTAGGAGGTAGGAAAAGATGAAAACAGATATTCAAATTGCACAAGAAGCCAAAATGGAGCATATTCGTAATGTAGCAGAGAGATTTGGGCTGACGGAAGAAGATTTGGAGTTTTATGGAAAATATAAAGCTAAAATTTCCGATCAGGTTTGGGAGAGAGTAAAAAATAATCCAGATGGAAAACTTGTTTTAGTAACTGCGATTAATCCGACTCCAGCGGGAGAAGGAAAGACGACGATTAGCATTGGGTTGGCACAGGCATTGAATCAGATGGGAAAAAAGACCTGGCTGGCACTTCGTGAGCCTTCTCTTGGACCATGTTTTGGAATTAAAGGAGGAGCAGCAGGAGGCGGATACGCTCAAGTCGTTCCTATGGAAGACTTGAACCTGCATTTTACCGGAGATTTTCATGCCATCACTTCAGCCAATAACTTATTAGCAGCAATGCTCGATAATCATATCCAACAGGGCAATGAACTTCGGATTGATACAAGACAGGTCACCTGGAAACGCTGCCTGGATATGAACGATCGTGTTTTGCGTAATGTGGTTGTTGGACTTGGTGCAAAAGCGGATGGCTATGTAAGGGAAGACCATTTCGTCATTACGGTTGCTTCTGAAATTATGGCAATTCTTTGTCTTTGCAATGATATGAAAGATTTAAAAGAGCGATTAGGACGAATTATTGTTGCATATAATGTGGATGGAGAACCAGTTACTGCAAAGGATTTAAAAGCAGTTGGAGCAATGGCAGCATTGCTAAAAGATGCAATACAGCCAAATATGATACAGACGTTGGAACATACCCCTGCATTGGTACATGGAGGACCATTTGCCAATATCGCACATGGCTGCAACAGTGTACGTGCGACAAAGACTGCATTGAAACTGGGAGAGATTGCGGTTACCGAAGCGGGGTTTGGAGCCGATCTTGGAGCAGAAAAGTTTATGGATATCAAGTGTCGAATGGCAGGATTAAAACCAGATGCAGTTGTATTAGTTGCTACCGTAAAAGCATTGAAATACAATGGTGGAGTTCCAAAAAATGAACTTGGAACCGAAAATCTGGAAGCTCTGAAAAAAGGAATTGTAAATCTGGAAAAACATATTGAAAATATTCAAAAGTTTGGCGTTCCAGTTGTAGTAACATTAAATTCCTTCTTAACCGATACAGAGGCAGAATATGAATTAATTAAAAACTTCTGTGAAGAGCGTGGATGTGAATTCGCACTTTCTAAAGTATGGGAAAAAGGCGGCGAAGGCGGTCTGGAATTGGCAGAGAAAGTAATCCAGACATTGGAGACGAAGGAAAGTAACTATCATCCAATTTATGAATTAGATCAGCCGTTGAAAACGAAGATAGAAACAATTGCAAAAGAAATCTATGGTGCGGATGGAGTAAGTTATGCTCCAGCGGCTTCTCGTGCATTGAAACGTTTGGAAGATCTGGGATTTGGAAACTTACCGATCTGTATGGCAAAAAATCAGTATTCCTTGTCGGACGATCAAACGAAGCTGGGACGTCCAACTGGATTTACAGTAACTATCAGAGACGTTTATGTAAGTGCGGGAGCAGGATTTGTGGTAGTGCTTACTGGTAATATTATGACGATGCCAGGATTGCCGAAAACTCCAGCTGCATTTAATATTGATGTAACCGAAGACGGTGTAATTACTGGACTGTTTTAATTTCTTTTCAGTTTATTGAGCCGATAGGTAAGAAAATGAATTGGCGAATCAGGAGGACTTTATGACCCTTAAAGAATTGCTCTGTGGCATTTCTTACGTGGTGATAAAAGGAAATGATGAGATACCAATTAGTGATATTGTATACGACTCAAGAAAAACGGTAGAAAACTGTGCATTTGTATGTATTTCTGGTACGATTACCGATGGACACCGTTTCTTGAGAGAAGCGGAACAAAAGGGAGTCTCTGCAATTGTGATGGAACATCTTCCGATTCAATTGACGGAAATCCATTTAAACCATATGACCATTGTATTAACAGAGGATAGCAAAAAAGCGCTTGCCTGTATGTCGGCAAACTATTTTGCTCATCCAGACCGAGAGATGATGGTAATTGGAATTACTGGTACAAAGGGAAAAACTACAACTGCACATATGATAAAAGCAATTTTGGAGGCGGATGGCAGAAAAACTGGAATGATTGGAACGATGGGAAGCTATATTGGTTCCCAAAAAATTCCTCTGCTTCATACAACGCCTCCTTCTTATGAAGTATATCGGCTGCTGCGTCAAATGGCAGAAGAAGGCTGTAAGTATGTCGTAATGGAAGTTTCTTCCCAGGGATTAAAACTGTCTCGTGTATGGGGAATTCAGTTTGCAGCTGGAATTTTCACGAATATTTCTACCGATCATATCGGAGTAGGAGAACATCGAAACTTTGAGGAATACTTATATTGGAAAAGCCGCCTATTCTGTCAATGTGAGGTTGGAATTATAAATCAAGATGAAACATTTCATGAAAAAATGGAAGAAGGTCATTTCATTCCATTTCTTCATTTTGGAATGGAATCCAATGCAGATTTTTATTTTGATACAATAAAACAGGAAAAAAGAAATGGCTTTTTAGGACTTTCTTGTGAATTAAAAGGAAAAGCTTCGTTCTCATGTAAAATTGGAATGCCTGGACGATTTAATGCCTATAATGCATTGGCTGCCATTGCAGCTGCCATTCATTTTGGCTGTAGTCCATCTGCGATTTGCGATGCTCTTTTTAATATTCGTGTAAAAGGGCGTACGGAATTAATTCCAGTAAACGGGGACTATCATTTGATGATTGATTATGCCCATAACGCAGTAAGCTTGGAGAGTTTATTGAAAATGCTGCGCAGCTATGAGCCAGGAAGAATTGTATGTTTGTTTGGGTGTGGAGGAAACCGTTCCCGTTATCGGCGTTATGCAATGGGAAAAATCAGTGGTCAGTATGCAGATTTTTCCATTTTGACAGAAGATAATTCCAGAGAAGAACCTCTGATGGAAATTATAAAAGATATTATTGAAGGAATGCATCAGACGAACGGAGAATATATTGTAATTCCGTCCAGAGAGGATGCAATCTATTACAGTATCAAATATGCCCTGCCAGGTGATATGATTGTTTTAGCTGGGAAAGGGCATGAAGACTATATGGAGCAAAATGGACATCGCATTCATTTTTCCGAACATGAGATAGTCCAGAAAATTCTAAAGCGAATAGCAAATGAGCCAGAAAGGAATCAATAAAAAATGTTAAATATTACGGTAAATGATATTGTAAAAGCAGTAAATGGAACGCTGCTGTGCGGAGATGGAACACAGATCATTGAACATATTAGTATTGACTCTAGAAGCAGCCAGGGAAACGATATTTTTGTTCCAATTATTGGTGAAAAAGTGGATGCTCATCGATTTATTTCTCAGGCGCTGGAAATTGGTTGTGTTGCAACGTTAACAAGCGAGCATGAGCAAATGACGGGACAACAAGCTTGGATACGAGTGGAGAATACGATTGATGCATTGCATGAAATTGGACGTTTATGCCGAAGCAGAATCCAAATTCCTGCGGTTGGTGTGACGGGAAGCGTTGGAAAGACGACAACAAGAGAAATGATTGCCACCGCACTTTCTGCACAGAAAAAAGTATTCAAAACGAGTAAAAACTATAATAGTTCGGTTGGACTTCCAATTACACTTTCTGAAATGACAAATGAAGATGACATTGCAGTATTGGAGCTGGGAATGAATGTACCTGGAGAACTTGGAACGATTTCCGATCTGGCAAGTTTGGATATGGCAGTGCTGACCAATATTGGAGTGGCACATATTGAATATTTTGGAAGTCAGGATGAAATCTGTAAAGAAAAATATACGATTACAAAGGGATTTCATGGAAAAGGATTATTGTTTATTAACGGAGACGATCCACTGCTTGTGAAATATAAAGATTTGACAGGATATCCTTATATACTTTACGGAACAGGGGAAGATTGTGAATACCGTGCGGAAAATATCCGAACAGTGGCAGGCAAATACCAGTTTGATTTTGTACATAAAGATCAAACGGTTTGCGTGACTCTGTCGGTACTTGGACATCACAATGTATTGAATGCGACTGCTGCACTTGCAGTAGCGGATCAAGTCGGTGTAGATGTCAAAGCGGCAGCGAAAGCATTGGAATCGTTTACTGGATTCCAGAATCGTCTTCAGCGTTACGAGATTCATGGATATACGGTAATTGATGATACGTATAATGCAAGTCCTGCGTCGATGAAGGCAGGGCTGGAAGTGCTTGCCAATTATTCTGCATCGGGAAGGAAAATTGCCGTGCTGGGAGATATGTTTGAATTGGGAGAAAATGCGCCGCAATACCATTATGAGGTTGGGGCATTTGCAGCAAAACTGCCGTTGGATCAGATGCTGTTAGTTGGAACCAATGCAGCGTTTATTGGAAAAGCAATGAAGGAAGCTAATTCCGTATGTGAAGTGTTAGTAATGGAACAAAAAGAAGACGCCGCAGCCTATTTGGGCGATCATGTACAAAAAGGGGATGTGGTATATATAAAGGCATCCAACGGAATGAAACTAAAGGAAATTACAGCTTATTTACAGTCAAAGGGGAAATAGTATTGTATGCAAATGTGATTGTGGATATTACACAGGAACAATTGGATCGAGTTTTTCAATACCTGATTCCCGCTTCCATGCATGTGGAGGCAGGGAGTCAGGTTTTAGTACCATTTGGAAGAGGAAATAGAAAAATTAGAGGATATGTGATCGAATGTACCGATCAGGCAGAATGGGACCCTGCAAAAATAAAAGAAATTTTAGAAGTTTATCCATTTCAGAAAACAGTGGAAACGCAGATGATTCAACTGGCAGCATGGATGAAACGCTGTTATGGCTCTACGATGATTCAGGCATTGAAAACGGTGCTGCCAATGCAAAAGGCAGTCAAGCCAATCGAGAAAAAATATTATGTGTTAAAACAAAAAGGAGAGGCGATCCTTGCTTTAGAAGAGGCGAAACGAAAAAAATGGAAGGCTCGCATTCGATTATTAGAAGCGTTATTGGAGTCCGAATTTCTGCCAGCCGATTTGGCGTTGGAACGGCTTCATGTTACATCCGTCGTGGCAAAGCCATTGGAAGCAAAAGGAATTCTCTCCATTGTGACAGAAACTGCTTATCGGAATCCGCTTCATTCGATTTCATTGGAACAGAAAAAAGTACAATTAAATGAAGCACAGAGCCAAATTGTATCTTCGATTTGTCATGCATTTGACCAGGGAGAAAGAAAGCCATCCTATATTCACGGAATTACTGGAAGCGGAAAGACGGAAGTGTATATGGAAATTATTGCACATGTACTAAATCAAAATCGTCAGGTCATTGTGCTGATTCCAGAAATTGCGCTCACGTACCAGACGGTTATGCGGTTTTATCAACGGTTTGGTAATCAGATTTCCATTTTAAATTCAAGGCTTTCTCCAGGAGAACGGTTTGATCAAATGGAACGGGCAAGAAACGGAGAAATTCAAGTTATGATTGGTCCTCGCTCTGCATTATTTACTCCATTTGCAAGACTTGGATTGATTGTAATCGATGAAGAACATGAGGCAGCTTATAAAAGCGAATATTCGCCAAAGTATCATGCCAGGGAAACAGCAATTGAGCGAGCTCGTCTTTGTGACGGAATGGTTGTTATGGGGTCTGCAACTCCATCAGTAGAAGCTTATTATAAAGCGAAAACTGGCAAGTATCGTCTTTATCAGTTGAGAAAACGAGCAATAGAGAAAAGCCAGTTGGCAGAGGTATCAATTGTCGATTTAAGGGAAGAATTAAAACAGGGAAACCGCTCAATTTTCAGCAGACAATTAAAAGAGATGATGGAAGAACGTTTGGAAAGAAAAGAACAAATCCTCTTGTTTTTAAATCGGAGGGGATATTCAGGATTTGTTTCTTGTCGTTCTTGTGGAAAGTCCATTGGATGTCCGCATTGTGATGTATCGTTGACTTCTCATAGAGATGGAAGTTTAGTTTGCCATTACTGTGGATATTCCATTCCAATGCCCGAGAGATGTCCGTTTTGTGGTTCTCCCTATATTGCAGGGTTTGGACTTGGAACGCAAAAAGTAGAAGCACTGACGGCGCAGGAATTTCCAAATGCCAAAATTTTACGTATGGATTTGGATACTACTTCCAAAAAAAATGGACATCAGGAAATTTTGGAACAATTTTCCAATGGAGAAGCGGATATTTTAATTGGAACGCAAATGATTGTAAAAGGGCATGATTTTCCAAATGTAACATTAGTTGGGGTGTTAGCTGCCGATTTATCCCTTTATTCTGGAGATTATCGGAGTGCGGAACGAACTTTTCAACTATTAACACAGGCGGCAGGACGGGCAGGACGGGCAGAAAAACCAGGAAATGTCATTATTCAAACCTATAGTCCAACTCATTACAGCATTTTGGCTGCGAAAAACCAGAATTATGAGCAGTTTTATGAACAGGAAATAACTTATCGGACAATGCTTCAATATCCGCCAAAAGGCTATATGATAGAATTATTAATTACTTCTGACAATGAAATAGAAGCAGAAAATACAATTCATGGCTATGCGGCATTGATTCAAAACGAATATAATGGTACAATAAAGGTAATCGGTCCTACCAATGCTCTCATTGGAAAAATCAAAGATACGTATCGGAAAGTACTGTATCTAAAATCGTTAAAGGAAACTGTATTGATCGAAGCAAAAGATAGGATCGAACAACATTATCATCGAAGTTTTCCAAACGGCAGGCTTCGGATTCAGTTTGACTTCTATCAATAAAATAATTGGAGGATACTATGGGAATTAGAAATTTAAGAACAATGGGCGATGAATGCCTAAGAAAGAAATGTAAGGAAATAAAAAGCATTAGTCCAAGAATTCGACTTTTAGCAGAGGATATGTTGGATACGATGTATGCAGCGAATGGAGTTGGACTGGCAGCACCGCAGGTTGGTATACTAAAACGAATGGTTGTTATTGATGTAGATGGAGAACATCCATATATATTGATTAATCCAGAAATTTTAGAGACAAGTGGAGAACAGACTGGATATGAAGGCTGTTTAAGCGTTCCAGGGAAGAGTGGAGTCGTAACACGTCCTAATTATGCAAAAGTTCGTGCCACTGGTTTGGATGGCAAAGAGTTTATTTTAGAAGGAGAAGAATTATTAGCCAGAGCAATTTGTCATGAATGCGATCATTTGGATGGTATTATTTATGTAGATAAAGTAGAGGGTGATCTCATTGATAACGAAGAACTGGAAAGAATGGAACTGGAACAAGAATAGAAAAAGAGGAGAAAAATATGCGTATTATTTATATGGGAACTCCAGATTTTGCTGTTCCAACTTTGGAGGCGTTAATTCAAAGCAAGCATGAAGTCATTGCAGTTATTACACAGCCAGATAAGCCAAAGGGCAGAGGAAAGGCAATGCAGTTTCCTCCAGTAAAGGAAAAGGCGCTGGAATATGGAATTCCAGTTTATCAGCCAGTCAAAGTAAGAGAAGCTGCTTTTATAGAACAGATGAAAGAATGGAAACCAGATGCGATTGTAGTCGCAGCGTTTGGACAGATTCTTCCAAAGGCGATACTGGATTTGCCACGCTATGGATGTATCAATGTACATGCATCATTGCTTCCAAAATATCGTGGAGCAGCTCCGATTCAGTGGGTAATTATAAATGGAGAAAAAGAAACGGGAATTACAACTATGTTTATGGATATAGGACTGGATACAGGAGATATGTTAAAGAAAGCGGTTGTTCCAATTGAAGAAAAAGAAACGGGGGAAAGTCTTCATGATAAACTAGCTGCATTAGGCGGACCGTTAATATTGGAAACATTGGAAGAATTGGGAAATGGAACTGCGGTGCGGACAAAGCAGGACGATGCACAAAGTTGTTATGCGAAAATGCTGACTAAATCCCTCGGAGATATTGATTGGAGTCAGCCGGCAGTACAAATTGAACGGCTTATCCGTGGACTGAATGCATGGCCAAGTGCCTATACAAAATGGGAAGATAAAACATTAAAAATATGGGCGGCCGATGTGATCGACGGCAATAAAGAAGGAGCAGCAGCTGGTGAAGTTGTAGAACGACAGAAGAAAGCATTAATTGTTCAGACAGGAGAGGGACGACTTTCTCTAAAGGAAGTGCAGCTTCAAGGAAAGAAGCGGATGGAAATTGATGTATTTTTAAGAGGGTATCCGATCATGGAGGGGACAGTTTTTCATCAAGCAGAAGAAACGAGTAAGGAACCAAAATAGAAAGGATTGATAGAATCTATGATAAATGCTTATATGTATTCTCCCTTTATGATGTATTGGGATTGGACTTATATACTTGTTATTATTGCAGCCATTATTTCAGCCGTTGCATCGATGAAGGTAAACACAACATTTTCCCGTTATTCTGGTGTACGTGCGATAAGCGGAATGACTGGAGCAGAGGCGGCGCAGCGTATTTTACGTTCGCAGGGAATTATGGATGTGCAAGTTCGTCATGTATCTGGAAATTTAACGGATCACTACGATCCACGTTCCAAAATATTAAATTTATCAGATAGTGTTTATGGATCCACGTCAGTAGCAGCAATCGGCGTGGCCGCACATGAATGTGGTCATGCAGTGCAGCACCAAGTGGGATATGCACCGTTGAATATTCGTTCTACATTGGTACCAATTGCCAACTTTGGACAAACGATTAGCTGGCCATTGATTCTAATTGGATTTTTGCTCAATGGAAGTGTAAGTCAAATGTTTTTATATGCGGGTGTGATTTTATTTTCCGCAGCGGTATTGTTTCAGCTTGTTACACTTCCCGTTGAGTTTAATGCATCGAGCAGAGCACTTCGTCTGCTTCAAGATAATGGAATTTTGGCATCGGATGAAATTGGAAAAACAAGAAAGGTATTATCCGCAGCTGCGCTGACCTATGTAGCTGGTGCAATCGGAGCAATTTTACAACTGTTACGTCTGCTGATTCTAATAGGAGGAAGAAGACGGGATGATTAATGGACGAGAAATAGTTCTGGATATTTTGCTCGAAGTTTTAGAAAAACGGGCATTTAGCCATATCGTAATAAGGCAGGCATTGGAAAAATACGGATATTTGAGTAAACAAGAACGAGCATTTCTTTCCCGTTTGGCACAGGGCTCTGTGGAACGAAAAATAGAATTGGATGCTCGAATTAATCAAGTATCTTCGGTTAATGTTATGAAAATGAAGCCAGTCATTCGCAATATTTTGCGGATGACGGCGTACCAATTAGAATATATGAATCAGATTCCTGATCGTGCCGCCTGTGATGAAGCAGTACGGCTTGCAGTAAAACGTGGATTTGGAGGATTAAAAGGATTTGTAAACGGAGTATGCCGTGGAATGATTCGTAATCGTGCGGCATTTGAGAAAATAAAACAGGAGAATCTTTCCATTCAGTACTCCATGCCAGAATGGCTTATTAAGGAATGGATGAAATGGCTTCCAAAAGAAACCGTTGTGCAGATGCTGGAAGGATTCTATAAAGAACGGCCGATTTCGATACGCTGTAATACAAGCAAACAGGGAAAAGAACAGATTATTGCATCATTGGAACAGGATGGAACAGAAGTAACCCAGGCTCCTTATGTAAAAGATGCACTTCTCTTGTACCATTATGATCGGCTGGATTATCTGGAAGCATTTCGGAATGGATGGATTCAAGTGCAGGATGTCAGCTCCATGTTGGTTGGATTGGCAGCGTCTCCAAAAGAGGGTGATTATTGCATGGATGTATGTGCTGCTCCAGGAGGAAAGACGATCCATCTGGCAGATCAGATGAACGGTACGGGTATTGTGGACTGTCGTGATATCAGTATCGAGAAGATCATGAAAATTCAAGAAAATCAGCTGCGCTGTGGATTTTCCAATATTGTACCAACCGTTGCAGATGCAACCAAACTGGATCTTAATTCTATCGAAAAGGCAGATGTCTTAATTGCCGATTTGCCTTGCTCTGGTCTTGGAATTCTCGGAAAGAAAGCGGATATTAAATATCAGATGACTCCAAAACAGATGGAAGAGCTGGCAAAGCTGCAAAGACAGATTCTTTCCGTTGTACAACAGTATGTCAAATTAGATGGAACGTTAATTTATAGTACTTGTACGATTAATCCAAAAGAGAATATTGAAAATGTTCGCTGGTTTTTAGAAAAGTATCCTTATGAATTGGTCAGTTTAGATGATTGTTTTCCTCCAGAGCTGCATGGCGAAACGACAAAAGAAGGATGGATTCAGCTATTGCCAGGAGTACATGATTGCGATGGATTTTTTATAGCAAAGATGAAGAAAGTAGGGAAATCATAAATGGAGCAGAAAATAGATATAAAATCTATGTCATTGCAGCAGCTGACAGATCAGCTGCTCCAGATGGGAGAAAAGAAATTCCGTGCAGCTCAAATCTATAGTTGGATACATCAAAAATTAGTAACCGATTTTGATGAAATGACAAATCTTTCTAAAGCCACACGTGCGATACTAAAAGAACGGTTTGAGCTGGTTTGTTTAAATCAAGTAGCCTGCAAGATTTCTTCTATGGATGGAACGAGAAAATATTTGTTTGGATTATCGGATGGACATGTTATCGAATCTGTGCTGATGCGGTACCATCATGGAAATTCTGTCTGCATTTCTTCACAAGTGGGATGCCGAATGGGATGTCGCTTCTGTGCATCAACGCTGGACGGTCTATCCAGAAACCTTAGACCATCGGAAATGCTGGATCAGATTTATCGAATTCAGCAAGATATTGGAGAACGAGTTTCCAATGTTGTAGTGATGGGATCGGGAGAACCTTTGGATAATTATGAAAACTTAATTACTTTTCTTCATTTACTGACCGATGGCAATGGGCTTGGAATCAGTCAGAGAAATATAACGGTTTCTACTTGTGGACTAGTACCAGAAATGTACCGATTGGCAGATGAAAATTTACAGATTACGCTTGCACTGTCACTTCATGCATCCAATAACGAAGTGAGAAAAACGTTAATGCCCATTGCAAACCGCTATGCACTTCCAGAAGTATTACATGCATGTGACAACTATTTTGAAAAAACAGGACGCAGAATTACATTTGAATATAGTTTGGTAAAGGGAGTAAATGACGGACAAAAACAGGCGGATGAATTGGCGGAATTAATTGGAAATCGAAACTGTCATATTAATTTGATTCCAGTCAATCCAATTAAAGAACGCAATTTCGTACAGACGGATGCAAAAAATGTAAATAATTTTAAAAAATTACTTGAAAAAAAACGAATAAATGTTACTATAAGAAGGGAAATGGGTCGAGATATTGACGGAGCATGTGGGCAGCTTCGTAAACGTTATATGGATCAGTTAAAGGAGGAAAATAGGGATGGAGGCATATGCACAGACGGACGTAGGAAGGATGCGGCCGATTAATCAGGATTATATATTTTATTCCATTATGCCCGTAGGGAATCTTCAAAATCTATTTGTAGTGGCAGATGGAATGGGGGGACACAACGCAGGTGAATATGCATCGTGGTATACCGTGGAGACATTGGTACAACTGATCCGTGAATCAAAAGAACAAAATCTTTATGAAATACTTGCTCAATCGATTCAGGAAGTAAATCAACGACTAATCCGAAAGTCATATGAAGAAGATCGACTGAGAGGAATGGGTACAACATTGACATTAGCTACAGTAGTAGATAAAACTTTGTATGTAGTAAATATTGGAGATAGCAGAACTTATTTAATTAATGAACAAGAGATTCGTCAAATTTCACAGGATCATTCCCTTGTGGAAGAGATGGTGAGAGAAGGAATCTTTGAACGTGGTTCAGAACAGTATCAATTAAAGAAGAACATTATTACAAAAGCAATTGGTGTAGAGCTTGCATTAAGACCTGACTTTTTTGAAGTCGAGTTAAAAGAAAACGAACATTTGCTGCTCTGTTCGGATGGTCTCACAAATATGGTAGAAGACTCTGAAATTTGGAAGATTGTGGAACAGCCCATTTATATTGAGGAACGAGTACATCAATTGATTGAAATGGCAAATACAAATGGTGGTAAGGATAATATTGCAATTGTTCTTGCAGACCTGGATTAAGGAGTGGCGAATATGTTGCGTATAGGAATGTTTCTGGCAGATAGATATGAAATTGTAGAAATGCTTGGTGCGGGTGGAATGGCAGAAGTTTACCGTGCCAAATGTCATAAATTGAATCGTTTTGTAGCATTAAAGGTATTAAAACCAGAATTTGCTGCGGATAAAGTTTTTGTGACAAAATTTCGGATGGAGGCTCGTTCCGTAGCCTGCCTAACACATAACAATATCGTTGGAGTGTATGATGTAGGGGAAGACAAAGGAATTCATTTCATTGTAATGGAGTTTGTAGACGGAATTACATTGAAAGATTATATATCTAGAAAAGGTAAGCTGACGACAAAAGAAACGATTGGTATCTCGCTTCAGGTTGCACAGGGATTGGCAGCAGCTCATGCAAATCATATTATACATAGAGATATAAAACCGCAAAATATTATGATTTCCAGAGAAGGAAAGGTAAAAGTGACGGATTTTGGAATTGCACGTGCAATTACCGATGAGACAACGAATATGTATACCGCAATGGGATCGGTTCATTATATTTCTCCAGAGCAGGCACGGGGCGGTTATTGTGATGAACGAAGCGATATTTATTCTCTTGGTATTACAATGTATGAAATGGTGACAGGAAGGGTACCATTTGAAGGAGACAATACTGTTTCTGTGGCAGTAGCCCATATTAATGATGCATTGATACCGCCAAGTTATTATAATCCATCCATACCAGTGGCTCTGGAACAGATTATTTTTAAATGTACTCAGAAAAAACCTGAGAGAAGGTATTTAACTTGTTCTGAATTAATTGGAGATTTAAGAAAAGCAATCTCCATGCCAGAAAGAAACTTTGTAGAAAGTGTACCAGAATCCTACAAAGGCGATACAATTATGATTACCGATGGAGATGTTAATCGTATTCGTCGTAACACAGATCAAGTGGCAGAACAAGAAGAAAATCCATATAGTGAGCAAGAAGCAGAGACCTATATGGAAGATTCTATGGAAGAAGATAGAAAGTATGCAATAAAAAGAGAATCAGAAGATGAAAATGAAATTGAGCATACGCTATTTGATAAGGTGATTTTTTGGGTAGGTATTACATTTGCAGTAATCTTACTAATCTTATTGATTTATATTGTTGGTACACTTGCAGGATGGTTTGGCAATATGACAATTATTTCTAATTCATCTACTGAAACAAACCAAGAACAATCATTAAATCAGAAACAAACAGTAATGCCAAATGTACTTGGAAAAACAAAAGAAGAAGCAGAAGAACTGTTAAAAGAAAATGGATTGGAATGTTCCATCCAAGGACAAAGAGAATATTCAGAAGAATATCCAGAAGATACAATATGCAAACAAGAATTTAAAGAGGGAACCGTTATTAATAAAAATACACGAGTGAAACTTGTAGTAAGTCTTGGAAATAAAAAGTATTCCATTAGTAATAGGCTAATTGGAATGACAAAACAAGAATTAGAAGAAGAATTAGAAGAATATGAAATAGACATTGATTATGAATATGAAGAAGATTCGGATGCAGAACCAGGTACAGTAGTTCGTTTGGATCCAAGTTCAGGAGAGTTAAAGTCAGGAGATAAACTGAAAGTCTATCTTGTAAAGGAGCCAGATGAAGTGACAGTTCCAGATGTAACTGGAAAGACAAAAGAAAAAGCAGAAGAGGCGTTAGAACGAGTAGGATTAAAGTTAGGAGCTGTAACAGAAGAATACAGTAATACTGTAGATAATGGATTGGTTTGCGATCAAAGTCCGAACGCCAATACGAAAACAGAAGAAGGTACGGAAGTAGATATTGTAATCAGTAAGGGAGCAAATACAACGGCACAGGAAATCACAGTGCCAAGAGTAATTTTCCTAACACAAGAAGAAGCAGTGCGCAGATTGAAAGAGCTGGGGCTTAAAGTTGTGGTAGAAGAAAAAGCAGATCGTTGGGTACAAAAGGGATATGTAATCGATCAGGATCCGGCAGAAGGAGCTACGTTAAGAGAGGGAAGTACAATTACAATTGAAGTAAGCAGCGGCAGCGCCAGTGTAGAGACTTCAACGGAACCATCCGCATCGGAGAGCATAACATCTTCCGAAGTACCAACCCCATCCTCTTCTGTAACTCCATCTTCCTCCTCTGTATCGCCTGAAAGTATGATTCTTACCAATGATTTTTACTCTATGAATCAGGCTCAGATCACAGCAAAATTACAGGAAATAGGAGTTGGAGGCGTGATTCAAATGCAGTTTTATAATACCGTTCCTGCTGGGCAGGTAGCTTGTATTTACCGAGGAAATGAAGAATTAAGACCAGGAGCAGTATTTACTCGTGGTGAGACGGTACGTGTGATTATTAGCGGAGGTCCAGAACCAGCGAATTGGGATGATGTAAAAGAATCTACAACGGCAATCGTACCAGCTCCTGTGAATTGAGTAAGACTATTTCTACAAAGAAAGGGGTTGTTGCGAATGCGATAGCTCCTTTTCCTAATTATGAATGGAGGATGTATGAGAGGAAAAATCGTCAAAGGCATTGCTGGATTTTATTATGTCAATGCAGAAGATGGAACGTTATACGAATGTAAGGCAAAGGGAAAGTTCCGAAAAGATAAGAAAAAACCGTTAGTTGGAGATTTTGTCCGAATTCAATGTTTGGATGAAAAAACAGGTAATATTGAAGAATTACTTCCAAGAAAAAATGCATTAGTCCGTCCAGCCGTTGCAAACATTGATCAGGCACTTGTTGTATTTGCCGCCGCATCTCCAGAGCCAAATTTAAATTTGCTCGATCGATTTTTAGTTACAATGGAGAGCCAGGCAATTAAAGTGATCATTTGTTTTAATAAAATCGATTTAGTCGCAGAAGAGGAAATTCAGCGCCTAAAAAAAATTTATGAGCCATGCGGATACGAATTACATTTGATTAGTGTACAAGAAGAAGCAGGATTGGAAGAATTGAAAACGATATTAGCTGGAAAAACAACCGTTTTGGCAGGACCATCGGGAGTTGGAAAATCGACTTTAATGAACTGGCTCCATCCAGAAGCCAATATGGAAACGGGAGCGGTCAGTGAAAAAATCCAAAGAGGACGCCATACAACAAGACATTCCGAATTTTTTTGTATAGGAGATAATACGTATTTACTAGATACGCCAGGATTTAGTTCCATTTTTGTGGAGCAGTACGAACCAGATGAGTTAAAAGATTATTTTCCAGAATTTTCCTCATATGAAAAAAACTGTAAGTTTATTGGATGTGTTCATGTAGGAGAAACGGTATGTGGTGTCAAACAGGCAGTACAAGAAGGCAAAATTAGTCAATCCCGCTATAATAATTACGTATTATTTTACCAAGAATGTAAGCAAAAGAAACGATATTAAACGATAGAGGAAATGAATAAAATGAAGGTGTTAATTGTTTTAGGAGGAACATTGTCCGATTGTTTTTTAAAGAAAATGTATGATAATGATCGGGCAGACTATGTAATTGTGGCAGATGGGGCATTGGAAGTTATGGATCGGACTGGACTCTGTTTCCACTCCTTAGTGGGAGATTTTGATACGGTCGCTCCAGAACTACTGCAAAAATACGAACATCGTCTTGGACTGTATGTGGAGCGGCATATTCCAGAGAAGAATGAAACCGATTCCGAACTGGCGCTTCGGATTGCATTAAGCAAACAGCCGACGGAAATTATCATACTGGGTGCTACAGGGGGAAGAATGGATCATACGATTGGAAATATTCATCTCATGTATCAATGTATGAAGCAGGGAATTCCATGTGCAATTTATGATGAATGGAACAAAATTCAATTAATTCAAAACGAGATGGTCTTGAATAAAAAAACGAGCTATGGAACTTATGTTTCATTTCTGCCGTTTTTTGAATCGGCACAGGGAGTTACATTGAAAGGATTTCGTTATCCTCTTACAGATGCAAACTTGGAAAAAGGTACGACGTTGGCAATCAGCAATGAAATAGAAGCAGAGAGTGCGAGTGTAGTAGTGGAGAAGGGAGTTTTGATTTGTATTGAGTCAAAAGATCCATCAAAGTCGGTCTAATTTGAAAGGGTTGGTAAGATTATGAGACAGAAGAAAATTGCAGTTATACAAGATCTTGCAGGAATCGGAAGATGTTCGCTTACTGTGGCGCTGCCAATTATATCGGCGATGAAAGTACAGTGCTGCCCAGTAATTACTTCGATATTATCCAATCATACAGGATTTTCTCATTGCTATTTGGATGATTATACCGATAAAATGCCAGAATACATTCGTCATTGGAAACGGTTAGGAGTGGAGTTCGATGGAATTTACAGCGGATACCTGAGCTCGAAAAAGCAATTGGATATTGTAATGGACTTTTTTCAATATTTCTCCAAAAATAATCCAGTTATTATTATCGATCCAATTATGGGAGATCATGGAAAACTCTATCAAAACTTTGATGAAGAAATGTGTCAGGGAATGAAGCAGTTAGTCCGCCAGGCCAGTTTCATTACTCCTAATTTAACGGAGGCATGTAAATTGGCAAACGTTCCTTATAAAGAAAAATGGACAAGAGAGGAGCTGTTTTCCCTGGCAGATCGGCTGCATGAACTCGGACCGAAGAAAATAGTTATTACAGGAATCAAACAGGGCAGATTTATTAGTAATCTGCTCAGTGAAACAATGGATAAAGAACAAGAAAATAACGCAGTTTTAGTAAAAAAGAAACTGATGAGAAGTCGTCATGTTGGGGTAGACCGACCTGGAACAGGAGATATTTTTACCTCCATATTGGCAGCAGGAGCAGTGCAAAATCATGACTTAGAAACGGATATAAAAAAGGCAGTTCGGTTTATTCAAAAATGTCTGGAACGTTCAGAACAACTCAATATTCCAGTGCAGGAGGGAGTTTGTTTTGAAGAGTTATTAACAACATTAAAATAAAAACCGAATTTCTTAAAAAAGAAGGAGGAGGTATCGTCTTGTACGACAGATTTATGAAAAAAAGGAGATTGTTATGGATTGGTTTGGCTTTTATACTATTGATTAGTACCGGATGCAGTCAAATTCGGGTTTCCACTAATAGTGAGTGGATGATGAAACTGGACGAAGCTGTGCTAGAAAAAGAAGAAGTGCGAACCATTGCATTAACCCAGAGTAGTTTGTTTCAACAGTTTTATATTCCATTGACAGGCAGTGAATTTTGGAACCAATTAACAGAAGAAAATCAAACATTTGAATCCTATGCAAAAGATACAATTGTATTTGAAGAAGCAGCAGCACTCACGATTTTAAATGCAATTGCCGATAGCTGGGAATTGGAATTGAATGATTCAGAAAAAGACTTGGCAAAACAGGCAGCGGATGAATATTACGATACGATGTCCAAAGAAGCCAAGCGATATACAGGAGCTAGTCGCAGCGATGTAACCCGTCTCATTCAAAAATATGTACGAGCGCTGGATGTCATCGAACTGTTGGCAGAAGACGTCAATATGGAAGTAAGCGATAACGAAATGCGTGTTATGGACATTCAGGTTATTATTTGTTCCGATCAGGCAACGGCACAACAAGTAAAAGCACAAGTCGATGCAGGAGCGGATTTCTTATCTTTAGCAAAACAATATAGTATTGCGAATACGTATGAGTACTCGGTTCGAAGAGGAGAACTGGCAGAAGAATTGGAAAATACCGTTTTTGCAATGGATGGAGGGACTGTCACACAAGTTATTCCAGTAGGAGATGAGTTTTATTTAATTAAATGTGTAAATGATTATAATGAACTGCTTTCCGAAGAAAACAGAAGCAATATTCAGCAGCAGAGAATTTATCAAATGTGGATGGATACCGCAGCAGACTTTGTATTAGATCGAAAATTAGAAATCAATGAGAGAAGCTGGAATCACTTATCTTTGGAACTAAATACGCAGGCTCAAAACACGCAGCTATTTGATATAATTGAAACCTATTTTCCTTCCATACTCCAATCCAATTAGTCTTGGCGAAACCCATTCTGTGAATATTCTGTGAGTATTATATGAAAATTTCGAGAATCCTATTGCCTTAAAGTGAACTTTAACCATTATAGTCTCCAATATCAATATTTACCAATGTATGATTCACTCCAAGCTCGTGGATTTCATTTACGAGTTCCATATCTGTAAAGTTCGTGTACAATCCTTTTTTGGATTCTGCCTCAAATGCAGTCTCATCCAACATTTCTGTGGGTTGGTTTAGCTCTATAAAATCTAATTTTGTGATGTTTAATTCGGTTGCTGAACATCCCGTCATCAGGATACTGGCAGCAATCATACAAGTGATTATTTTTCTT